>LUMR01000235.1_pt1 | contig 24315 bp, 49 predicted proteins | sample 730041 | NCBI WGS metagenome assembly LUMR01 (sample SAMN03860258, study PRJNA289734) | marine metagenome | biome: seawater column; feature: ocean; material: water; isolation source: Red Sea water column Station 12 - depth 10m | place: Saudi Arabia: Red Sea | collected 2011-10-15 | depth 10 m | reverse complement strand
ATGCCAACTAATTTTAATATCTATTTCTTGAGATAAATTTCTTGTAACTGGACATTCTTTGGAAGCTTTTTTCAAAAAATCAATAGTTTCATTAGAAGTGCTCTCTGGTATGAAAATATCTATTATTAGTTCTTTTATCTTCCTCTCGCTATTTTGTGTCATTACTTTTTCAATATTTAAATATATACCTTTCAAATCAAATCCTTTCGATTTGGCTTTGATTGCCATGATGGTTAGCAGGCAAGTACCTAGAGATGTTGCTAATAAATCAGTTGGGGAAAAACTTTCACCTTTACCGCAGTGATCTAAAGGTGCATCAGTTCTAATAAGACTTCCAGATTGTAGATGAATAGCCTCACAGTTTAAATTTCCTAAATAAGAACATTTAACTTTAGTCATTTTAAAAAAATTAAATTAGGAAAATATTATTAATAAAAAATTATGGAACATAACAAGATTATTGATGAGAAAATTTTTTTGCATATTAGTGGAGTATTAAGGAAATTCATCATTCAAGTTTTGAAATCAGTTTTTATATCCATATTCCTCTAAGCAATACTCAATTAATTCAATTGATTTATTAAGAGTTCTTTTATTTTTATTTTCTAGATCGAAACATTCATTTAAAACACGTATAGATTCATTTAAGAATGATTCTTCTTTATTTTTTATATCTTTAACTTGATTTATATAAATTAATTTTTTAATCCCAATTAGGGAAAATATGATTATTGATATTGTAAAAATTGCTATTTTGAATTTATTCATACAATTAGTTATTACAAATATTTTAATTTACTTAATATCTAAAAACTTTACATAGCTTATAGAACTAAGTAATTACATATGTAGCTGCTGTTATTGCTATGGCAGTAATTGAAATGAAGATGTATGGAACAACCTTTAAAGGTATATATAGATTATTTTTAGACATAACTAGAACCTTTATACAAATAATTACATTCCCTTTAAACTTTATAAGTCTTCAAATATACAAATTAATTTTCTTTGTATAAATTCAATCCTTTTAAAGATTAACAAATTTATATTCATTGAATTTTCATTAAATAAAGTATCTCTAAATCTTGTCTTGAGTCCGATATTTTTCTTTTTAAAAAGATTAATTCTTCTTGGCTCATTTTTGATTCTTTTATCATCAATTCTGCTTGTTCAATAGCATGTTCTATATTTCTAATTTTAATTTCTCTTATTGAGGGATCATCTTTACATGCTTTTTTAGTATTTGCATCTAACATATGTACGAAAATATCACCTTGAATATAATCTAATTTAAAACTTCATTATGCTACAACCGCAAATTTAATTAAAATAAATTATTATCAAATTAAGAACTTTAACCTTAGCTAACCCTCTCTTCAATTGATCGAGTGGGTTTTTTTTATGGTGTAATATACTCCTAGCATTTACTATTAATTTGGAAGATTCAAAACTTAATCCTGAGGAAAATAATTCAATCGAATCGTCCCCCAATTTGAATGAAGACAATAAAGATCTTAATGAGGGGAATAAAAAAGAAGAAAATGTTAAGGCATTTACAGAATTTCTAGAGAAAGCAAGTAATCAAGATTCTTCAGAAGAAAAAGTAAAACTTGATTCTGAGCAACAAAAACTAAAAATTGACAAATCACTTTTTAAAAGATTTCTTAATAATGGATTTGATGGCATTTCAACTAATCCAAACTATAAAATGTTGGCATTATTAATAGTCCTTTTAATTAATCTGTCTCTATTTTTTGTAATTGGCAATATGGGTAAAGCGTTTTTAAGAAATGCAGGAATTATGGGTTAAAAATTATTTATTTCTTTTTGGATATTCATCTTTACAATTTTGATTCTTCAAATGAAACTGTGATATTTTCTTGTCAAATTAATATTTAAAAAAAATTTGGATAATAAAGAGCCAGAAAATCCAGTAGTTTATCTTTCTAATTTAGTCAAGAAATTAGATGTAAAAAACAGAAATGGTTTAGTAGCCTTAGCAATAGTAAACCTTTTAGTGATTCTTTTATTTAAATTTTATTTGAAAGGATCAGGATTATTATCTTGAATTTAACTGCTGGTAGTATTATTCAGCATTCTCAAATTGTTTTGCTAATCTAAATGCCTTCTTAATTATTAGAAAGCCACCATATGCTCCTGCCAGTAAAGGTAATACTATTAAAGGGTTAGGGGAATAATCTGAATAATTCTTCACACCCTCAACATATTCATAACCCGAACATTTAAAGCTAAAAAATGTGATACTCCAACCAATGATTGATAAAAAGCCACCTTTTTTATCTCCTTCGTAGAATCTGTCTAGACCTAAGCCCCAACCTCCTATTAGGAATATTCCTCTAACAACTGAATTTTTTTCTTGATTTCTAAGCATAATAAAAAAATGTTCATTATGAACATAACCTATTTGTATTTAAGATGTGAGATGTTTTTATTAATTAATCTTTAAAATAAATTTTTAATGGTTTTTTCTATAAATTACAAAATTATTATTCAGTGTTTTAATTAATTATTAGAGATTTTATTTGAATTCAACAAGGAAATTGAAGGCCTTATATAAATAAAAATAGACCCATACATATCCTGCATAATTCTCATTTCATCGTCTAAATATACAATTGAAACCTGGCAATTTGGCGATTCTTTATTCCAAGGTAACTTATTCCATACCTCTTTAACTGGATACCATCTATCCATAAGTAATTCACTAAATAATGGAATCTTATTAAGTCCATCAACTTTGGAAACTTTTGTCTTTTGTAAGTTCATATCAAGTAAATTATTTCTTAAAACTAAATCACTTGCTAGGGTTATTACTCTTCCACCAAAAGTAGGCAATAGTTTGAACCAACCCAAGATAGGAATTGTTGTGAGCCCAAATATTGTAGTGTCAAAAGTAGATATAAATTCTTTTTTTTCAAAATCAATCTTTTGAGCAATTCTCCCAATAGTTGATATGCCAAAGGATCCTACTTGCAATTGATGTAATTTAAAAAAAAGATTACTTTTAAATTCATCATTTAATGCCTTTTCAATAGCAAGGAAGAAAGGAGAACTTCGAAATAATTCAACATTAGAAAAAATCAATTCCCACTCTCCAGACAATAATTTTTCTGATATTTCAAAACTAAAGTCTTTAAGAGCATCAATCAATTCATCCATTTCATTAGCTTTTTCCTCATACATAGGAGAAATTAATTTATTTAATCTTTGCCCTCTATCTGTAACAGCAGCTATTTTATATATATTTGACTTTATCTCTCCAATTTCTTTCATAACTCCAATACAAGAAATACTAATTAATCTTAGGAATTTAATTTGAAGTTGATGGCAATTTTAATAATGCTGGTAATAAAATCAATTAATATTCTCCCCACCTTTTACCAATATCAAAACCCCATTCAGTGGTTAATCTAATTACTTCATCATGATTCTTGCATTTTGAAAGGGATAACTTTTTACTAGGATTATTTTTTATTAGCTCAGCAATTTGATTAAGTTGCTCTATTTTTTTTAGAAAATTACTTAGATCTTTATCTGACATTTATCTAGGAAGTAAATTTTTGATCATAAGTAAATATGTAATAAAGAACCCAGGCAACACCAATAATAAGAATTGCAATCATTATATTTACTGACCAAACTACTTCTATCATGTAATTTTTTTATATATTTTTAATATATCCAAAATTTAAATTAAATTAACCGTTAATAATTTAAATCAAGAACAATACACTACTTTTTCTAAGTGTATAAAATAGTCTTAAATAGTTTAAAAATTATGGGAGAAGCTAAGAGAAGGGAAGAGTTAGGCTTACCACCTAGAGAAAAGAAAAAGGAAAAACAAACATCGAAAAATCAACTAAACAAAATTTTAAATAAATATCCTTATTTACCTTTCATTTTAGGTTTTTCATTACTAGCAATATTAATTATCGATTTAGTTAATTACTACAAATAGATATATAAAAAGGGGATACTTTTAGCAGAAGAGAAGATTATCTTCGCAATTGCGAAATTATTTTTCCATAATAAAAATAAAACTCATGAAACCGATTAACACCTCATGCGCCTTAATTTTAGGGGTACTAACTTTGTTTTCAATATCTAATGCAAATGCAGGTGGCTGCAGTTCTCATACTGAGAAGAAGGCAGAAATTGAATGCTTGTCTGATGATAAAAAATGTATAGAAGCGAAAGAAAAAGAATCACTATACAAAGTTGAGGCCTAAATGTTTGATAATCTTGGAACTGCTCTAGTACAGGCATTAGGCTTCTTTGCTGTTTTTGGTTTTTTTGTATATCAAACTTTATTTGCAGATAGCAAACCCAAAAATTCAAAATCAAATCCTAAAAAAACAAAGATTTCCGACAAAAAAGAATCAATTAAAAAAGAACCTAAAAAAGGCTTATTTAACAGAAAATCTAAACCTGTTGAAGAGAATTTACCAGTCCAAAAAAAGGGATTATTTGGGAGAAAAAAAGAAGTTATTAAAGAAGAGATTAAACCAAAGAAAAAAGGTTGGTTTAAATAGGTAAAGGTACTTAAACTCTTTTTTGATATCTTTTATACAAAAACTTTTTTTAGTAACTTTATAATTTGCAGTAGATAATATTTAAAATGAACCATAGAGAAATCACAAAAAAATATAGCGAGTTACTTAACAAGGCTGAGTTTGCTACTGGCCGTAAGGAAGTTGTAGGTCTTTTAAAAAAAGCTGCCAAATTGAAATCTCAGATTGAAATCAATTATTAGATCTTAAAATTAGTTTAATTCTAAATGTAAAAAATTTTTTTAAATAAGTTTTTACATGAGATAATCTGCATAGATTATTTTTCTTATGAATAAAAAAGGTTATACAACCGAAAGCGGTGGTAGACAAAATGGTTTTGCAATTGAACCAGAAATTAACCCCATATCAGAAGGCGAATCAAAGAAATCCATATTTTTATTTATTGGAATATTATTACCTTTTCTAATAGGCGGTTTTTATTATTTAAGGACTCTGAATATATTCTGATATTTTATAAGCCATTTTTAGCAATATATTCTTCTGAGCTAACTATATCTTGCATTAAGCTCTCTGATGAAGGATTAAATCCATTTTGCTCTAAAAAAGATTTAACCTTTTCAAATTTTTGCTGAATTTTCTTTGTATATGGAGTTGTCATCAAATAATCATCTTTTTCTGTTGAATAGTTCATTTGATTAACGGATTACTTTTACAATTAAATTTTGCAAAATATGCTATTGCTAGTGAAGTTATAAATATTACATAAATAATTTAATAGTAATAAATACTTATAAGTTGTTTGCGTTAGATCGCTATTGGTTGATTTTTTAAAGAGTACTTATAGTAACTAGTTCCATTAAATCTCTGGACTGCAGATATTTTTGAAATACTTCAGAATAAAATGCTTTTTTAGCAGCAAATTTTGATTCGAATTCAATTACTAATCCAAGCTGCCCTCCATCCCATTCATTTGAGGTTGATTCTTGTATTAAATCTCTTTTTACTATTACTCCTCCCACAGATTTAATCCAAGGCAATACTGTCCTTATATATTCCAGAAATAAATCAGCATTTGGAATTGAAATTTTCTTTAGCCAATAGCTCTTTGTCATCAAATCAACATATTCTGGGTAGAATATAGCACATGGAGGTAAGTATTTATCCTTAGCTATATACTCCAGCGTTTATTAAATGGAAACCGAAAATGATTTATTAAATTTACTTCTTAAATCTCCAAATTCAGAGAGTATACGTACTATTGCCGAACAACTTGAAATTGATCATAATTTTTCCTTTACCAAAGATAGAAATGATTTGCAGGGTGTTTGGGAGCTTAGGTGGAGTAGTTCTAATAGTCCTTTTTTAAAATATTCTCCTTTTATTGATAACCTTCAAATTCTTGATCCCTTAAATTTAAATGGTCTTAATTTACTTAAACCTAGAGGAATAAAATCAATTATTGGTACTGGCATTTTAATAAGACTTAATTACATAAATGAAAAAAAAATTGGGGTCAAATTTACACATGCTGGTGTTATTGGTCCTAAATTTGGAAGAAAAAATATAAAGGCTATGAAAGAAATAAATAATGAACAATTAGGGTGGTTAGAGATAACTTATTTAAGCAATAAGCTTAGAATCTGTAGAGGTGATAAAGGAACTTTATTTGTTTTAAGAAAAATAAATTCACCGACTTTATTCAAGAATTTCAAGGAATTTATTAAAATCTATTAAAAATAGAAATTAATTCTTTATCCAAATAGACTTTAATACGAAATAAATTGGTAAATATTTAAATGATTCTTTAGGTATTTCATAACTTAAGAATTTTAGTGCTTCTTCTAACCAGTAACCAATATCAAATCCTAAAAGAATTTTTTCTACAACAAACCAAAATTCTTTATCAAATATAATTCTGAAGTTTAAGTAAACATATTCCCAATGAAAGGTATTCCAATATTGGGTTAAAAATGAGGATAAAATAAGCCATAGTGATATAAATAGAAAACTTTTAAGAAATTTATAAAATTTTTTCATATACCAGCAACTGTCTTATTTAATTTCAAATATCCCTTATTATTATTTGGATCAAATTTTATTTCCATTAAATATATTCAAAAAGATATAAAAATATTGAGAAAATAGTAAATTTTCGTGGCATTAATAATCTATTCTTCTTTTTTTAGATTCTGTGCCTTTAGATTTTTATTCTTAAGAAAAAATCCTAAAAACAGAAAAGCAAAATATATTAGTAAACTTATGCCAAAAATTAAAACTATCTTTGAAATATCCATAAATGATTTTTTTTATAAATTACAGCATTTTTTGCAAAGTTTTATCTATGGTAATGATTTTTCATTTATCACGATAACGAGCTTCAATTATTAAGCTAATAATATTATTTAAATCATATGCAAGTAGCTTTTGCCTGGAGCCTTTGTCTATCAGTTGGTGTTGTTTTATTATCAATTATTCCATTAACTATAGGGAGAGTTAAAGCGGGATATTCTGTTGAAAATATGTCTGCTCCAAGGGCTTTATTCGATGAATTACCTTCTTTTGGAAAAAGAGCAGTTTGGTGTCATCAAAATTGTTGGGAAAGTATTTCCCTACATGCACCCGCATGTCTTCTTTGTTTGATTACTTTAACTGACTCTAATATTGCAATAATTGCAGCATTGATTCATCCTATTTTTCGTTTTTTATATATTGGTGCATATATATTTAATATCCCCACAGCTAGAGGTTTAATGTGGGCCTCAGGAATTTTTACAACACTTTTGCTTTACAAAGAGGGCTTAACTCAATTGATATAAACTATTTAAACAATAAACTTTTCTAAATCTTTTAATTGATATTCATTGATTAGTTCCACTTTATTTGATTTTGCTAGTTGATGAGCAGACTTTGTAAAGCCAGATTTTGAGACTATTATTGCATGTGTACCTTTCCAAAATAATTTACCAGCTGAAATTTCCTGAACTGCTTTATTTCCAATGGCTTTTTCATGATCTTTGCATTGTATACATATTCTCAAATCATTTATTGACGCAATTAAGTCAACCCCTTGATCTCCTGTATTAGGGGTTTCTTTTACTTCCCAGCCATTTTGTTTGAGAATTTCCATACAATGATTTTCAAATCTAATACCTTTTTTGTAGTTTCCCTTTTTTTTACTTGAGTAGTTTTTTTCTATTAGGTTTAAGCATGATTTCTCAATTTGACTTGCTATGAAAACAAACCAATCTTCAGTCTCGAGCTTTCTAATAGATCCAATTATCTCATCATCAATAGTAGGATTTTCATTACAATAGGATCTCCACTTTTCGAAAAATAATTCCGTACTTCCAAATTCTTTTAAAATTACTTTTTCATAGAAGTATGGTATACCCTCTTTAAATCGCTTAGATCCATTAAATATATTTTTCTCAATGGCTTTTTCATCAAGAGGTGGATTGCCAATCCATTTTTTATAATCCTCGTTACCGTAAGCATCTATTTCCCTTAATCTGATCCTCTCCTCTAACAAATTGTATTTGTTTTCTTCTATTAAATTATTAATTGTTTGAATAAAGAAATTGGAATTTAAGGCATTATTTAATTTTAACTTTTTCTTTTTAATTTGATAATCTCTTACAATTATAAAAATTAAAAAAATGATAAAAATAATTAAAATAAAAAAAATTTTCATTAAAGATTTTTATTTTCTATCTAAAAAGTTTTTGTTTTTCTAATAACAAAATTATTTTTTGTTATTACTGAAGATTCATTTACTTCAAACCCATTAATTGCTGATATTTCTCCTTTTATGCCTTCTAATGTTAATTGCTCGATAATGCCTTTTATTACTTCATCCTCGACCAATTTTCTATCAATTCTTTCAGGTGTAATATCTGTAAGCCATTTTGAGGTCTTTTTTTTTACAACCTCTGTAGGGTTAGTTATTTTTAAGTAGATAGCCATTTTTTAAGTCATTCAGTTGAATTATAAGCATTAAATCTTCTTAACTTTTATTATTGTCATTACTTTCCCACTCAAGAAATTGAAAAACAAAAATTGCAAAGATAGAGAAAAATACTATAAACAACCCTAACCATCCTATAAATTTGTGCTCTGTAAAAAGATTTGTGAGCATTGATTTTTCTTGATATCTTGATTCCATTTCATATTGATAAGAATCAATAACTTGAAATATATTCATAATCAATAAATCGTTGAATTGGCGGATAATAATTTCAACCATTTAATTTACTAAAGGCTTCCGATAGGAAATCTGGTCTTTTTCTTATTATAGAAAAATTCAGTTTATTTATTAAGACTAAATTGACTTCAGCAATCGTTAAGATTTCATTTTTCTTGTTATGAAATTTTGAAATTACATTAATCCTAGGACTTTTATCAATATTGAATTCGCTCTCGATTGTTATTTTTTCACCAAGAAATAAAGGAGATTTATATTTTATAGAAGTATTGATTAAAGGTAAATCTAAGCCATTTTTAGTTAGTTCGAAATAACTTATACCTACTTCTGAAAGTGCATTTATTCGGCTTTCTTCAAGCCAATTAAAATATTTACCGTGCCACATTACCCCTGCATGATCTGCATGTTGAGGTAAAACAATTTTTTCTATTTTCCAAACTGGTTTTGAGTTCATCTTTTATTTAAAAAATATTTTTATTCAATGAAAAAACTTATTTTGATATTGTAGATTAATTTTGTTTATTAACATAAGAATCATCAAAACTATATTTATAAAGTTATGTTTAATCGTAAAAATAGAAGTAGAAAAATGAAGAAGATTTTTCAATGGGAAGAATATTTAAATTGGAAAAATATGTCAAAGGAACAGAAATTAAATTTCAAGAGGGCGTGCTTATTCCCCTTTCTCGTCTATATGGTTTATGTTTTTCTTAATCAGTACTCCTTGGCAATTCTTTTGTTACTAGGTCTTTATTTTTTAATTAGATTTAAAAATAGAAATAAGTTGGGAAGATGAATATTTTTTGATTTTGATTTATATAGATTTGTTTTAAAATTATCTAGTTTTTCTAAATAACACTATTGGCATATAAAAATAGTATTAGATAAATTTTTTTTATGAAAAAAATTGTTTTGTTTTTATGTGTATTAGTTTTTTCAATATTTTCTAATACGAATAATTTATTAGCAAAAGAAATTGAAAATAACATTAAAGATAATATTTCTAATGAAATTGAAGAAATTAAGCCTGATAATAAAAAAACTAATATTTCTAATTCTTCGGTAGAAGATATATTTGGTGATGAACAAACTTTTCCATTCGTTGCAGGTTTAGGGAAAAATGCAGCCCATTGATTTTAAGGTTCTTGATAATGTAGAAAAGATTTTTTAATACTAATGAAAGGTCTTAGGGTCCTAGAACTTTCTGAAGCACTTAATGTTGATAGCGCTGATTTATTAGCTGTTTGTGCAATTCTAAAAATAAAAGCCACATCTAGATTAAGCATGCTTTCATTTGAAGAATGTAAAAAGATAACTGATTACTATGAAAATAAAAATTAGAATTTTTTTATAAATTATTTTATTCTTTAATGTCTTTAATCATTGATACTAAAGTTGAATGAATTTCTTCTTCAGATATTTCATTTTTAAAATTGATAATTGCTGATTGGCCATCGTAATTGATTTTTATATAACTATTATTAATTTCTTCCATATAAGCATTCTCAAATCTTGATATCTTCCCATAATGAATAAGATATTTGTGCACTGAATCTATGTGATCATTGTTCATGTGATCACAAACTCTTTTACTTGTTTCTTTACTAATAATTTTCATTTAAAAAATAAATTTGTTTTAAGCTAATCTATTTTTTTCATTATTCAAAGTTTTAATCATTTTAATTATTAAATTTTTAACTTCATTTTTATCAACAGCTCTAACCAAGTTATTTCTCAAATTTGATGCTCCTTTAAAGTCTTTGCATGTCCATGAGATATGTTTCCTTGCAATTAGCAATCCGTGATCTCCTTTTTCTTTTATTAATTCATCAAGATGCTCAATAATTAAATATAGTTTTTCTTCTGTGTTTGGTTCTTTAAAATTTTTATTTTCTCTAAGGGCATAATCTATTTCTCCTATTTTCCATGGGGATCCTAAAATTCCTCGTCCAATCATTACACCATCAGCATTTGTTTTTTTTAAACAATTAAGAGCGTCATCTGGATTTTTGATATCTCCATTAGCAATTACTGGAATTTCCAACAACTTTTTAAGTCTCCCGATCATTTCCCAATCTGACTTGCCTGAAAAACCCTGTTTTCTAGTTCTTCCATGAAGTGTGATCATCGTTGCTCCCGCATCTTGAAGTTTAAATAAGAAATCCTCTATATTTTCTTCTTTACTATCCCATCCGAGTCGTGTTTTTACTGTTACTGGAACCCTAACAGCTTTTACAACATTTTTGACTAATTCTATAGCAAGTTTTCGGTCTTTAATTAAGGCACTGCCTCCACCTTTCTTTGCAATTTTTTTTACTGGACATCCCATATTTATATCAATTAAGAAAGCTCCAGAGTCCTCAGCTTGTTTCGCAGCTTCAGAAACAGCATATGGCCTATTATCAAATATTTGTACTCCAATTGGACCTTCTTCTAAATCTATTTGATTGATTTTTTGTGTGCCATATCCTTTTTTAAGACTTGTGGCATTTATCATTTCTGTAAAAAGTAAAGAGTTTGGAGCCCATTTACGTACAAGTCGTCTAAAAATGTTATCTGTAACTCCTGCTAATGGCGATAGCATGACCTTACTCGTAATTATCCTGTTAACTCCCCTTCCTTTTAGCCTTATATTTGAAGACATATAATTTTAAATTTATTTAATCTTTCTTTATTATAAATTCAGATATGGAGCTGATTTTATGTTTTCTATTTATTTCTTAATTTATAATAAGTGCTTTTACTTAAATAGGCCTAATTGATTACTTTTTTTGCTAGTTTATATTGAGTTGAAATTTAAAAAGGAAATTTTTTCTTGTTTATATTAGTATCTATTTTTCTTCCAATAATTATTTTTATTGCACCAATAAATGTAAATGCTATGCAAGGTAATTTAGATTTATCAAGTGCTCAAACTTCTGTAGGCAAAAGATTTGCTAAAGTTTTTTGTGATGCTAAGAGGGAAGGTTTAGATTCTGATTTTGCTAGTGAATATGCTTTGAATAATACATATTTGAAATTTGTAGCATTTCCAGATGATGACGAATATTTGGCTGATTTATGGAATTTCACCCATAATAATATATTAGATAATTGTGGTGAATTTGTAGATATAAATGATCTAAAAGACCTAGAGATTTTTTTTAAAGAAGAAGGTTTAATTGCATCAAATAGGGAACTCTATTTACCAACTTTTGAGAATAATTAGATTAAATTTTTAGCATGTACTAAAATATAAATAGAATATGAAATTTTATGAAACTATTAGGTTTAAATTCACCTGAAATATTCATAATATTAGTAATTTTGCTTTCAATTTTAGGTCCAAAAAGAATTGAAAAAGGTTTCTTATTATTTAAAAAACTATTAAAGTTCCTCTTAAGTAAAGATGAAGTTCAAAGCTCAGTAAATTTAGAAGTAAAATCAAAGGAACCAGAAGAAAGCGAAGTTAAAGAAGAAGCAATAGAGGCAGAAGAAAAATCAGAGGAACCAGAAGAAAGTGAAGGAAGTTGATTCTGATAATAAATAAGATTTAAAATAAATGAAAGAATACTAGAAAAGCTTAAATCCTTAAAAAAAACTTTAAAATAATTTGCTTATTTTTTAATTAAATATAAACAGTCTTTAATTTTAATATTTTAATTAGATTATAATAAGTTGTTATGAATCTAAAGCTACTTCGATAGCTGCTATTAAGTTTTCGTCAAACGGTTTAACACCTGGCTTGAATCTTGCAATTACTTTACTATCTTTCCCTATCAGAAACTTTTCGAAATTCCATTCAACATCTCCTTCAGGTTCAACTTTGTTAAGGGTTGTGTATGGTTCTGTGGTGTTGCCTTTGGCATGAACTTTTTCATAGATTTCAAACTTAACTCCATATTTTGTTGTGCAAAAATCTTTTATTTCTGAAAGAGAGTCGGGTTCTTGTTTCCCAAAATCATTACAAGGGAATGCAAGTATTCTTAGGCCTTTGCTTGAATATAAATCATGTAGCTTTTGAAGATCCTCATACTGAGCAGTATTTCCGCAATAACTAGCTACATTAACAACTAAAATTACTTCCCCTGAATATTCACCTAGTTTTATGGATGATCCGTCTGCGGAAAGAACAGTAGTATTTTGTACGTCAACTTGCATGTCTAAAAAAAATCACCCTTTGAAGATAGCATTGTATAGACTTTATTGTGTTTAATTTATATGGTAGTTTTGGTTATTTCTTTCATAAGTTTTAATTTTTCATCTATTTAACCATTTATAATTAATATTATTAATCAGTTTAAATTTGGACCCTTTAGACCCACTTACTGAAATTATTAATTCCGGTCAAGGTTTTTCACCTGCAATTGCTTTAGAAAGAATTATTTGGGCAATGATTGGAATCTTTTTTTTAGGAGCAATTTCAAGATCAATAACTAATAGCATGCGAAGTCAAAATTGGTTTGGTAGAAATTTTTTATTTAGTTATTCTAAAGATAAAAAAATTACAGATGATACATCTTCACAACCTTCTGGTGATGAGGAATAAGTTTTATATATATGAAAGAATCAATTTTTTCTAAAAAGAGAATTTTATTACTTGGTAGTGGCGAGCTTGGAAAAGAATTAGTAATAGAATCCAAAAGATTAGGATTAGAAGTTATTGCAATTGATCGATATGAAAAAGCTCCTGCAATGCAAGTTGCTGATTATTCAAGAGTAATTGATATGGGAGATAAAAATATTTTAAAAAATGTTATAAAAGAATTTAAGCCTGACTATGTTGTCCCAGAAATAGAGGCACTTTCAATTGAAGCCCTAAAAGAACTCGAGGATGAAGGATTCAATATTGTTCCCAACGCCAGAACTGTAGAAATTACAATGAATAGAGATAAAATTAGAGACTTAGCTTCTAAAGATTTAAAAATTAAAACTGCAAAGTTTGATTATATTTTTGAATTTGATGATTTAGAAAAAAAAGCAGATGAAATTGGATTCCCACTTTTACTTAAGCCTTTAATGAGCTCTTCAGGAAAAGGGCAGAGTTTGGTTGAAACAAAAAATGATTTACAAAATGCTTGGAAACAGGCACAAGCAAATTCAAGAGGAAAGGTTAAAGGTGTAATTATTGAAGAATTTATTAATTTTGATTTTGAGTTTACTCTTTTAACTGTAAGAAAAGAAAATGGTGAAAATATTTTTTGTTTACCAATTGGACATCTTCAATCTAATGGAGACTATCAATGTAGTTGGCAACCTATAGAGATCAAGGAGTCCTTAATTATTGAAGCTAAGAGAATGACAAGTAGAATATTAAATAACCTTAATGGAGCTGGATTATACGGAGTAGAATTTTTTATAAAAGGAAGTGAGGTTATATTTTCAGAATTATCTCCAAGACCACACGACACTGGTATGGTTACATTAGTTAGTCAAAATATTAATGAATTTGAATTACATTTAAGGGCTTTTTTAAATTTACCAATACCGCGTATAGATCTAATAGAGCCCTCTGCAACCAGAGTTATACTTTCTAATCAAGAGTATCCTAATCCTATTTATGAGGGTCTTAATGAAGCATTAGAATTTGAAAAGACCAAAGTGCTCATATTTGGCAAACCAGTTTCCAGAAAAGGCAGAAGAATGGGTGTTGTTCTCTCATCAAATTCTGACATTAATTTGGCTAGAAAAAATGCAGATGAAGCTGCTCGTAAAATAAAAGTCAGTACTACATAAATATTAAATAAAAATAACGAAAAAAATACTTATTTCCTTTGTTTTTGTTAAGTGTCTCTCTGAGTATTATTTGGGTATGTGCTCTCTTTCTCAATGATAGAAAATTATAAAGGTTGGGATATAACTTTAAATTGGGATAATAAAGATTATCTCGAGAGGGATACTACTAAAAGTAATTTTTTTAATCAAAAGGAAAAATGGATTGGTGTTCACTTAAATGGTGAAAAAATCTATGGTTCTTCTCTAAAAGAAATTAGGCATATTATTGATTATCCTAGTTTGCATGCAAAGTAGGTTAAAAGATTTTTTTAATTATCCTGATTATTTTCATTATCTTCAATTAGTTCATTAGCAAGTTTTCTTAAATCTCCCTTAATCGAGACCCATGTAAAGGCGATTATAAAAATTGAAGCAGATATTGCAACAGTGATTTTTTCGACAGGGGACATTCCAAGTGCAATAGCAAACATTTCAAACCAAATACTAATTTTTCATTATATTGAATTTTTTTAAATAGTTAGAATCAATTTTTTTTTTGCAATGATATTTAATTAATCAAAATATAATAAATAAAATTTAAATTACTTATTTTATTTATTGTTTCTGATTTCAATTTTATTCAGTAAGATTAAATTATGGAAAAAAAAAAGTGCCCCCAATGTAAAAATTTAATTTTAAAAACTTCCCCAACATGTTTATATTGTGGTAGACCTAATAAATTTATAACTAAGGAATACGTAAATAAAAAGTGGAATAAAGATAATAATAAAAATGTATTTGATTATATTTTTATTAATAAGTATATTGTATTTATTTTATTATTAATATTTACAATCGTTATTATTAAATTTAGTTAAATATCATCAAAAAATCACTCTATTATTGCATCTAAAACTTCTTTAGTATTTTTTGATAGTTTATTTTTTTTAATCTGCTTTATTGTTTCTATCATATTACTTTTGTAAGGTTCTGAATAATAATTATATCTACTAAATACTTTTACAAAACGGGAAATTACTATTGGATTTAATTTATCAAATTCAATTATCTTTTTTGCAATATATTTATAACCAGAACCATTAATTGCATGAAAAGTACTATTTCTTGTTACGAATGTATTTAATATAGCTCTTAAAGTGTTTGGTGATTTTGAATCAAAAAACTTATTTTCAAATAATTTTTCAATGCTGCTTGTTTTTTCATCAATTTCTATAGATGCATTAAATGAGAACCAACTATCCAAAACGACACTATTATTTTTCCATTTATTGAAGAATATATTTGAAATAATTTTTCTTTCAGGACAATTAATTCTACTGAAAGAATTCATTGCAGCTTTTGCTAGCGTCATCGAATTACTATCGACATAATTAATTATTTTGCCTTTAATTTCCCTATCATCACTGCTTAAGAGTAGTTTCCAAATAGTTTCGATTAGTTTTCTTTCATTTTTACCTTCTGGCCAAACTTTATCTAGATTTTTCTCTATTTCTTGGAGCTTAAAATATAATTCTTCTTTTAATTTGGTACCGAATAAATGATTTAATTCGTCAATAGTTTTATATATCTTTAAAGGGTCTATATTTTCTATCTCCGATTCAATTTCAGCAAATGTCGGAATACTTAGTAATTCTGATAAAAGGGATAAATTAATATCTTTATTTTTTATAAATGATATTAAGGTGCTTATTAATTTATTTTCAATTTTATGATCTGGGTATCTGATTCCCACTCAACAGGTGAAGATAATTCGCGAAAATATGTTACTAAAGGAATTTGGAGGTGAGATCTTATATTCTTAAAAATAAATTCTTGTTTTTTTGTTTTTAAAACAACTGTTTTTTCTATCGTTTTATTATCACCGCAAAATATAGCCAGATTTATAGGAATTATTAGAGGTAAATCATTATATGGGTTCTTCTTTATTGGATTACTTTGTGAGGCTTCAATTGTAAGTTTTTCGCCTGTTTGATCCCAGATTCTCTTGAATTTAATTTTTGGGGTCCCATTTTGCTTGTACCAGATTTTAAACTTTTCAGGATCGATTTCCTTATTGTGCTCTAAAATTTTATCGACAAATTGGTCTATTGTTGCTGCCTTTCCATCATATGTTGAGATGTAATTACTAAATCCTCTATAGAAATTTCTATTTCTTGATATTTTTCAGGCATTACAGGATGTGATGTTGGACCAGAATCCTCTCTAAATTGATTTCTTCTAAGAAATTTCGCATCATCAAGTCTCTTGATTTCACGATTATGAACGTCTGCAGTGAATTGTTGATCTCTGAATACTGTTAAACCCTCTTTTAGAGATAGTTGAAACCAATCCCTACAAGTCACTCTATTCCCCGTCCAATTATGGAAGTATTCATGGGCGATCACACCCTCTATTCTTTCTAATTCTTCATCAGTTGTTGTTTCAGAATTAGCGAGTATTAGTTTTGAGTTGAAAATATTGAGACTTTTATTTTCCATTGCTCCCATATTAAAGTGCCTGACTGCAACAATATTGAACAATGACAAATCGTATTCAAGGTTATATTTATCCTCGTCCCACTTCATAGATTTCTGTAATGAACTTATTGCATGTTGAACATATTTTTCATCGCCATACTCAACATAAATATTTATTTTTACTTTTTTATTCGATTTTGTTATGAAATTGTCTTTTACACAATTAAGTTTCCCTGCTACCAATGCAAATAGATATGAGGGTTTCGGATATGGGTCTTCCCAAATTATTTCATGTCGATTATTTGCAAGATTATTTTCTTTTACGACGTTACCATTTGAAAGTAAGACAGGGTAATCATTCTTGTCTGCCTCAATTCTCACGGTGTATTTGCTTAGAATATCAGGCCTATCAGAGTGAAAACTTATTCTTCTAAATCCCTCCGCCTCACATTGCGTAGTTATAATTCCATTGCTCTCATACATTCCTAAAAGGGATGTATTTTCCTTCGGTTTAATTATTCCTTCTATTTTTAATAAAAAATTATCTTTGTTTATATTTTCAATTTTTAAGTTATTTTTTTGCTGTTTGTAGTATTCCTTTCCCAGTAGTGAGTCATCTATAAATATTTTTTTTATTAATATATCCGTACCATCAAGAATTAGATTTCTGGTATTCTTATTTTTTTTTACCAATTTTAGTTTGGTCGTAACATTTACAGCATTTTTCTTAATTACGAAGTCCAAAAAGATTTCTGGAATTTCATAATCAAAAACTTTGTAATCTTCAAGTTTTACATATCTTGAAATATTATTTTGGTTTTTTGGATTGTTCATCTTTACAAAGAAGTTCAGAAGTTAAAAAATCTAGAATACTTATTTTGAAATTATAAGTTTGGCTTATTATCTTCTGTTTCACAAAAATGTGTTTTAATCTCCCCAGAAGGTAGTAGTTCGTATAAAGAAGGATTATTAATATCAGGCGATCCGTCCTTATTAAATTGATACCTCCAGTCCCATTTTTTATCTGTAAAGGAAATATAATCTTTTCTTAGAGAATATGGAAGCATAAGCTTTTTTTTATTCCAATTAATATTTATAAATGCTCCTGGCTTTAACTCAGATATCTTTTCTACTATGGAAAAGTCACCATTAATATTATTTCTCATCACAAGATTAAGCTTTGAATTTTCACATACATAGCTACTATTTAAAGCTAATAAAAGTATTGAGGTAATAAAAAATGAATGAATTTTTTGAGCTCCTTTTAAAGTAGATTTACTTTCAAGCTAAATGACTTAATTAAAGATCTTTTTGGATCGATTTAAATCATAATAGATTGCATACTCTTTAGATCTACAAGATTACAATTTAATTCCTCTTCATAATCCTGAACTGAAATAAAATTATTTAAAAAACCTGAATATTTTGCATCTCCGCCTATGGTGCTTGAAAGTATATATTTTGGATTGAATTTGTTAATCAATTTAGGGATTACATCAGCACCTTTTACAAAAGAACCAACTAGGGGTAATTCTAAATTTTTTGTAGGAGTAATGACTGCATCAAGACTTTGCTTTTTTAAATTTTCATCAAGATATCCATGGGGTTCTATATAAAAACCATTATCTTGATCGTCTTTAACAATATATCCGTTTTCTATTTGTGGCACTGGAGCCCCAGCAGTTGCTTCAAAACTTAAATTAAAAAGATTTGTCTTTTCAGTTGGCTTAAGCACTTTAATTGAACTAAAACCAATTTTTTTTAATGTTTCAACAGCACTTTTAGGGCAAATTATAGGAATATCCTTTCTGAACATTTCTAATGTTGGAACATGACAGTGGTCAGGTAATCCTTGGGTTAACAAAATAATATCTATTTTTTTATCTATTGAAATTTCTTCTTCTAATGATCCTTTAAAAAACCACTCACCTGGAGGAAATATTAAATCTCCCTTGAGCCAAGGATCAATAATTAAATTGGTTTTTTTAAATTTTATAAGCCAACCATTTGAACCAAGGTAGGTCGCTTCAAAAGTCATTATAAATTAATTGTTTTATTAGACTATAAGGTAATTTTGGCTTTATCGAGAAATTACTAATTTAGATTAGTTTGCTTCATTTAAGATTTGAAATGACTTTCTTTTTAGATTAAATATTAAAACTTGATTATCTTTATAACTAATCTCAAAGTTTTCTTTTTCTAGCATTTGTATTGGTATTAGAGCTAATCCTCCTGTTCCTGAAAATATGATTGGCATGGTGCTATTTTTAGTCCCATTCATTTTTTGTAAGTCAATAGCTTGAGAAACTATTTTTCTGGCTTTATCAAATCCGTAGTCTTCTATTAATTCAGGCCATAAAAAGTTAACTAATTCATATTTCGAAAACTCAATTTGTACTGTTTTCATTAAAAAATAATAGATATATAGTGATTAATTAATTACGATATTTACTTAATTACTATTTTTAAACCTATCCATGACTAGTTGCAACATATCCACTACATCACCATCAGTTAAATTTAAATCCTTCTTTAAATCATTGCAAGTTAAATTCATTTCAAGTGCCGCTTCAGCCATATGATTAACTTTTTGGTTATCACCGCCCAATGAAATAAAGGGATTGAAGTTTTCTATCATTTAATACTTGTTGTTACCACCTAGTTCTAGCTAAGAAATAATTAATTATCATTTATTGATACAGAAGCTTATAAATATGTTATTTAATATTTAGAAAGTTTTTATTTTTAAACTAGGGATATTGATATACCTTTTGATATCAATGCAAATCTTCTGGCTCTGACTAGTAAAGGAAATATCAAATTTGTTCGTTTATTTGATTTAAACACTCTAGAAAGTAACAAAAGTAAACTACTTGAGGGATTATTTATCTGTTTGCAAATAGTATTAATTGCATCTGCCCCATGAAAGATATCTTCATCTTTCAGGAGAATAGCTCCTTTATCTAGGTCATAACCTTTATCTAGGAGGGATTTAATTAGAGTTAAATTTTTACGACCATCAAGAATTTTAATATTATTTAACTTGCTTTTGATCTCAAGGAGCTCAGCAAAATGATTGCAGAATGGGCATTCTCCATCATAAATAAAGGTATAGTTGGAAGTCATAAAAAAAAACAGTTTTGTTGGTCTTAAAGTGTGCCAACAAAATAGTAACGCTACGATAATAAAACAAATAATAAAAATTTTGTGGATTTTTTATAAAGGGATAGTTAAGCGATTCTAATAATTACGAAGAAATGTCTCAATATAGGTATATTTTTCATAAAAATCTGTATGCTAACTCGGAGATATTATGTTTTAAAATCATGAATTTATTAGCTTCTTTTGCTTTAGGTGGTTTCAATCCATGGGCAGCAGGCTTTGGAATTGGTTCTTTAGTCCTTTTTGGTCTTGTTGGTCTTGTTGCTGGTCCAAACCTAAAGAATTTTGACCCTGATGCATAAATCATCATATTTAATATAGATTTTAAAAGACTCATTTGAGTCTTTTTTTATGCGGTTTTTTAAATTTATTTTTAGAATCAATCAAAATTATATTCCGCCAAAGAAATGTTGTTAAATCCTTTTTATCCATTTACTTTTTTGAAAATCTCTTCTCTTAAAGCTACTATTGTTTTTTTATCAATACTTTTAATTAAATCAAATTTGCTTAGATTAAAAGGGGGACTAATAGGAGGTCTTTTTGCCTTGATACTCATATCGGGGATTTTTGCCTCTAGTACCATAGCTTTAGGATCTTTAGTTTATGCCTATCGATTAAAGAAGAATTCTAATTCTGATGATAATCAAATGCAGGATTTAGAAACTGTTAATGTTTAAGATATTTTGTGAATCAAATTCAGTTGGATAACCTAAAATGGAGTTCCAGGTACAAAATGCAAGACTAAAAATCCAAAACCGGCAGCAAAAACTATTGATACTGCGATGATTAGAAGGCCCGATGCCATCCCCCCTTCGTTAAACGCCATTTAGTTAGTTATTTTTAAATTAATAATAGAACATATTTGTTCCCAGGTAATAGTTCTAATTACTCATATATCATCCAAATTTATTATTAATGGTGAATAAAAGTAAAAAGATGGAAGTTAATGAGATGATAAAACCAAATATTATTAATGGTTTAGATTTGACGTTTTCTTCTTTCTTAAGCTTATTTTTTGAAGAAGGAAAATTTTTATCTTTTTTTTTATAAATAAGATTGGAAAAAGGTTTAATCACGATAAATTTTAGATTTAAGCTAATTACCCTAAAGTTTTGAACAAATCTTTATGGTAATCAACAACATTTTGACAACTTATTACAGGTGTAAATTCCATATGAATGCCAAATTTGGCTCTCCATGGAGCAAAATGCTCGAAAATTTCTTTATCACTCTCTGCCTTACATAAACAAACTACTCTACCCTCCCCTGGAGCATGAACTCTAAATAACATCTCAAATTTATCTGTTTTATCTGATTTTGCAATTTCACCGTTTTCCCAAGCTTCTACAAATAATTGATAAGCTTTCACTTGATTCTCAATATCTGGGAATTGGCAGTCAGCAAGAAATAATTGCATTGGAGTATTTTATGGTTTTACTCATTATCCCTCAAATACTTATTTATTAATGGGACTGTTTGAATTTGAAGATCAGAAAAAGAATATTTTCCTAAATAAAGTGAGAAGAGAGAGTCTCAAGGAATTTTCCAATATCTTTTTTATATAAACTATCTGTGATTTTTAAAGAGAATAATTCATAATCATTTATATCTTTTTTTTTATCAAAATTAATATTTCCCTTTAATGAAATATTTTTCATGATTTTATTGATCACTATTTAAAATTTAAACAAATATAAGTAAAAGACAAATTTCTTTACATTATGTTTTTTATGAGAAATTTCCAAAGCTAATAAATAATAATTAATTTATTTAAGAGTTAATTAATTTTCCTAGGATATATAAGAAAGAATTAGTTAAAGAAAAAATTACAGTTAATAGAGATGCAATAACGGGTAATAAATTGAACCACAATTGCGAAGTTGTCATTTTTGAATCAATAGGCAGAAAATTGGTTCTTTTTTTAATTCTTATTTGTAACCAAAAAATAGATAATGGATAAATAATTCTTGAGAAAGTAATTATCAATGAAGGCAAAATACCTTGGTTTGAATAAAGTATAAATCCTGAAAAAAAGTATAACGCCCAAATTAGAACCCTTTGAATCAGAATTAATCCCTTGCTTTTGCCAGACATTATTAATTAATTTTTATAATTTTAGTCATTTTATATCTTTCAAAAAAAATGTTATTTATAATAACTTTTTCTTTACGTATAATTTTCCATTCATTTTTAAGAAATAATTCATAACTTATTAAGCTCGCTTCAGTATAAAGAGAGTCTAAACCTTCTTTCTTTGCTTCATCTTCTAATTTATGAAGTAACTTAGAGCCGTAGCCTTTTCTTTGGAATTTACCTTTACAGTAAAATAGCGCAATTCTATCGGTGGGATATCTTGTAGCAAAAGCAATAATAATTCCTTGTTTACTTATAAGCCATCCTTTTCCTTTAATTATTGACTTATCAAAATTTGGGTTATTCCAAGCTTGGCTTGACCAGGCTCTTTTTTGTTCTTGACTATAAATTTTTTCATCTAAAGATTGAATTGAATCAAAATAAACCTTCTTTAATTCCAGTTGATCTTTAATGGTAATTTGTCTTAAATTCATATACAAATCTATTATTTAATATGCCTAGTAAAAATATAGTCGCAATTGGGGGAGGAGGGTTTGGACGTTCATTAGGCTCTCTTGAAATTGAAAAATATATAGTTTCTTTAAGTAATAAAAAAAGACCTAAAATTTGCTTTATTCCAACAGCATCTGGCGATAGTAGTTTGTACAAACTAAATTTTTATAGAGCATTTTCTAAACTTGATTGTATAACAAGCCATATTGATTTCTTCTCTAGAACAGAAAACTTAGAAGAGAAAGTTTTAACTCAAGACATCATTTATGTTGGCGGAGGAAATACAAAAAGTATGTTAGCTGTTTGGAAAGAATGGAATTTACATAAAATTTTGCGAAATGCTTATGAAAAAGGAATTGTAATGAGTGGTGTAAGTGCTGGGGCTATTTGTTGGTTTGATAAAGGTATAACTGATTCTTATGCTAAAGAATTAGCCATAATTGATTGCTTAGGCATAGTTGAAGGTATTGCCTGCCCGCATTTCGATGAAGAGAAAGAGAGGGAACCTTACGTTAATGATGTTATTCAGAGAGAAATTATTGAATCTTGTATATGTATTGAGGGCAATTGTGCCTTGCATATTAAAAATGATTTTGACTATTCCTCAATTGATTTTGGTAATGGTAGAAACTGTTTTAGAGTTACTATGGAAAATAATAATATAAAGAAAGAAATTCTTTGAAGAAAAAATATTTTTAATATATTTTAGATCTCATCATTCTTTGAGATAGAAGTAAATTCAATCCCTTTGTATTTTACGAAAGATGCAGTCCATACTTCTTTTGAGAGATTGCCAAGGTATTTTAGAAACTGTTGTGTATCTCCATCTCTTATCCATTCAGATTTAATGAATGGAAGCTCTTTCTGCATTCTTTTAGGATGCATATGAACAAGGAGCAAACCTTTTTCTTCAGAAGCCCTTTTTAAAGCACCTTCATCACTTCTTTGAAACACTCTCATTGAATAAAGAAAATAATTTATTAATTATTTTCCAATATAATTGAGCTATTGTTTCTTTGTAATTAGTAAAATTAAAAATTTTATTTGTTATGAAGTTTTTTTTATTTTTATTTTTCGGGATTTTTGTAGGTCTTTATTTATCATGGCCTGGTTTAGTAATACCAGAAAATTGGAAATGTTTTAATCAAATTATTGCAAAATCTGCAGAAGATAAAATTTCTTTAAAAGCTGCATTAGAGATTTCCCCCAGTTATTTTCTAAAGGCTAAGAATAAAAAGACGACTTCCAAAATAAGAATCGTAGCAGATGCTTGTTTTCGTTAATATGTTTAGTGATTAAATATGACTACTAAATAATGAACAATAATATAAGATTTGAATTATCATTTAAAAATATTTCTCAGTTAGACAATAAACTTAATTTCTGCAAATTAAATAATATAAAAAATATCAATATTCCATGTAAAGGACTTATAAAGAAGGATTTATTTAATTCAACTATTAAATATATATCTAAAAACTATAATGAATTTAATGTAACCTATCACTATAGTCTTTATCATCAATATTCAAAAAATAAAGAAAAATCGTATCAGGATTTTTTAGATTTTGTTAAATATAGTCACATTAATAGAAATTATGAAATTTTGCTTGTGTCGGGATCAAGTAAGAAAAAAAACTTTGACTCAGTTGATGTATTAGCT
>LUMR01000187.1_pt1 | contig 24524 bp, 26 predicted proteins | sample 730041 | NCBI WGS metagenome assembly LUMR01 (sample SAMN03860258, study PRJNA289734) | marine metagenome | biome: seawater column; feature: ocean; material: water; isolation source: Red Sea water column Station 12 - depth 10m | place: Saudi Arabia: Red Sea | collected 2011-10-15 | depth 10 m | reverse complement strand
CATTTTCAAATAAGCCCATAGCTGCATACAACGTTAGTGGGGAGTATTCCATGGTAAAGTCTGCTGCTATGAAGAACTGGATTAACGAAAAAGATATTGTTTTAGAGACATTGCTTAGTTTTAAAAGAGCAGGAGCAAAATTAATACTCACTTATCATGCTTGTGATGCATCTCAATGGTTGCAGGATACTTAAAAACTCATTATTAACAAAAATTTGGTTTATTCTTAGATAAGTAATAAATTAATTGCTTTGTTTTGAAGTTTTCACAAGGAGTAAATAGGATTGGTCACATTGCACTTAGAGTAGAGAATCTCGAAAGGGCGAAATCTTTTTATATTAAGCTGGGTATGAATTTGGTTTGGGATGATAAAGATTGGTCTTATTTAGAGGCAGGTAAAGGGAAAGATGGACTTGCTTTGTTAGGCCCTAGCTACAAAGCTGCGGGACCTCACTTTGCTTTTCATTTTGAAAATAAAAAAGAAGTGGAAAATATTCAAAATGATTTAAAAAATTCTGGTGTAAAAGTTGGTCCTTTACATGAGCATAGAGATGGAACAGCATCTTTTTATATGAAGGATACTGAAGGAAACTGGCTTGAGATGCTTTATGTTCCTCCTGAAGGGATTCAATCGAATGTTTGATTCTTTTTTTTTGTATGCAAGAGAAAAGTTATTCTAAAAAATCATATTCAGATAACACCTTAGAAGAAGAATCTATAAACCTTTTAGAGTGGGATTCATTAAAAACGCATTTATCTTCATTCGCCTCAACGGAAATGGGTAAACGATCAATTTTAAGTTTTGTTATACCTTCAGAATACGAGGCATCTAAAAGACTTTTGAATGAAACTGTTGAAATTAATGAGCTAGAAAAAAATTTAGATAAATCAATTAGTTTTTCTGGTGTTTTTGATATTAGTAGAAATATTGAAATTTGTTCGAAGGGAGGTGTAATTTCATCTTCTGAATTGTTAGAAATAGCGAAAACAATTGCTGCAGCAAGAAATTTAAAAAAAATCTTATTAGATTTTGAACAAAGGCCTTATATTTCATCATTCACAAAAAATTTAATTGACCATCAGAATATCGAAACGATTTTTAAAAAAGGCATTGAATCGAATGGAAGGATTTCAGACAATGCTAGTAATGAACTATCTATTCTTAGAAAAGAATTTTTATCTAAGAAACTTGAAAGAAAAATATTAGTTGAGAAATTTATTCAAAAGAATTTAGCTTATTTGCAAGATACTACTATTGGAGATCGATATGGTAGGCCTGTTTTAGCAGTGAAAGTTAATTATGTAGATAAATTTAAAGGAATAATTCATGACTCTTCATCTTCAGGAAATACAGTATATTTTGAGCCTGAAAGTGTAGTAACTAAAGGTAATAAGATTGCTTCTTTAGAGGCAAGGATCACAGCAGAAGAATTTAAATTACTTAAGAAATGGTCTCAGGTTGTTAGTGATAATTCAAAAAATCTTATTGAAATGGCATCCATTTTCCTATTATTTCTTTAATTGGTTTTTCTCATCCGTTATTGATTTGGGAACATAAGAAAAAAGGAGCCCCTCCACCAGTAGCTGTCGATTTTTATATAAATAGAAATATTAAGGTTGTAGCTATTACAGGTCCAAATACTGGAGGTAAAACAGCAGCTTTAAAAGGTTTGGGCTTGTCTTTACTTATGGCTAGAGCAGGATTATTGATACCTTCAACTAATAATCCTATTATCCCTTTTTGTCCAAATATATATGTGGATATAGGAGATAATCAATCATTAGAAGAAAATTTATCTACCTTCAGTGGGCATATATCCCGCATAAAAGAGATATTAGATTCACTTGATTATAAGAAAGGATTATCAGTTGTTTTGTTAGATGAGATTGGATCTGGCACAGATCCTCTTGAAGGAAGTGCTCTTGCGATGGCTTTATTAAAAGAATTTGCAAATAAATCTGATATCACTTTTGCAACTACACATTATGGAGATATTAAGGCTTTAAAATATAACGACTCAAGATTTGAAAACGTATCAGTTGCCTTTGATGAGGATTCTTTGAAGCCAAAATATATACTCAACTGGGGTATTCCTGGGAGAAGTAATGCTTTGTCAATTTCAAAGAGAATTGGTCTCGATGAAAGCATACTCAATGAAGCTGCAAATTATCTAAAGCCAAAAGAAGTTGACAATATTAACAGTATTATTAAAGGACTTGAGGAAGAGAAGATTAAACAACAAAATTCTGCAGAAGCTGCTGCAGAATTGATTGCAAGGACTGAAATATTACATGATGAACTGAAGAGAAATTATGAATATCAAAAAATAAATGCTGAAAAAATCCAGGAAATTGAAAGGTCTAAATTATCAAAACATATTGTATCCGCTAAAAAAGAGGTGATAGATTTGATTAAAAAATTAAGAGATAAAAATGTTAATGGAGAGGATACGAGAATTATTGGAAAAAGATTAAAGGAAATTGAGACGGAACATTTAACCCAAAAAAAATCTGAAAAGTCAATATCATGGAACCCTCAGGTAGGCGATTTTGTAAAGATTAAAAGTCTAAATAGTACGGGACAAATTGTAGATTTAGATAAAAAAGGTGGTTTTTATGAAATTAAATGTGGTTCATTTAGAAGCACATTATCTGTAAATGACTTTGAAGGTATTAATGGAGAAAAGCCTAATTTCAAAAGGTCAAAAATTGAGATCAAGTCTACAAGAGAAGATTTTTCTTTTTCTAAAATTAGAACGAGTAAAAATACAATTGACGTAAGAGGGTTAAGAGTTCATGAAGCCGAAATAATTATTGAGGAGAAAATTAGAAAATTTCATGGACCGCTATGGATTGTTCATGGAATTGGCACAGGAAAATTAAAAAAAGGACTAAGAAATTGGTTATCAGGTTTAAATTATGTTGATAAGATTGAAGATGCAGCCAACAACGAGGGTGGCCCTGGTTGCAGTATTGCGTGGATAAAATAAAATTTAAAATACCTAGAAAACAATTTAATAAGCGTATTAAGTGCAATTTATTGATCAAGCAAACATTATTCTTAAAGCTGGAAAAGGTGGAAATGGAATAGTTTCATTTAGAAGAGAAAAATTCGTTCCTGCTGGAGGACCTTCGGGGGGAAATGGTGGCAGAGGGGGTTCAGTTATTTTGATGGCTGATAATAATCTTCAAACATTATTAGATTTCAAATTCAAACGTGAAATAATTGCTGAAGATGGATGCAAAGGAGGTCCTAATAAGAGATCAGGTGCTTCAGGTGAGGATACAATCCTTAAAGTACCCTGCGGTACAGAAATAAGGGATATTAAAACCGGCATTATTTTAGGAGACTTAACTAAAGATAAACAGAGTTTAACTATTGCCATTGGAGGAAGAGGTGGACATGGTAATGCTTACTATTTAAGTAATCAAAATAGAGCCCCAGAATCATTCACTGAAGGAAAAGATGGTGAGATATGGGAGGTTCAATTAGAACTAAAACTTCTTGCAGAGGTTGGGATTATAGGTCTTCCAAATGCTGGGAAAAGTACCTTGATTTCTGTTGTATCATCTGCCCGTCCAAAAATCGCAAATTATCCTTTCACAACTCTAATACCTAACTTAGGTGTAGTAAGAAAAATTGATGGGAATGGTTGCCTTTTTGCGGATATTCCTGGATTAATATCAGGGGCAGCTGATGGAGTAGGTTTAGGCCATGATTTTTTAAGGCATATCCAAAGAACGAAGATACTTGTTCACTTAATTGATGCAATTGCAGAAAATCCTTTACATGATTTTGAGATAATTGAGCAGGAATTAAAAAAATATGGAAAAGGTCTTTTAGATAAAGAGAGGATAATAGTATTGAATAAAATGGAGCTGGTAGATGATGATTATTTGAAAATAATTTCAAAAAAGTTAGAAGATTTATCTAAAAAGAAAGTTTTAGTTATTTCTTCATCTTTAAAAAAAGGTTTATCTTCACTGCTTTCTGAAGTATGGAAAAGGATCTAACTTAAATTTAAAATTTTTTTGTAAAAAAAACACTTGATTTAATAATGAAAATTAGTCATAAATAAGATACCTCTTTAAACACAATATGAATTTCTATACTTGCTTTGATCAACAAGGAAAAATAATAGCTAGATGTCAAACCATTCAAGATATTGAGGTTTTGAAGAAAATGGGAAGACCAATTGTAGAAGTCAAGGAAATGAAAAATGAAGAGTCGGTTGTATGTTCACTTACAGGAAGTCCATCCGACTTTAATAGAGATTACTAATAGAATTAATAAATAAAAAAAAGGGCTTTTAGAGCCCTTTTTTATTGTGCATTATCTATCAAAAGAAAACTTAATCATCATAAACAAGACATTCTGGTTCATCCGGGTTGGCATCGCAGAATAGTTCCAAAGCATTAGGGTCATGTTTATCATCTGGATGATGATCCTTATACTCTTCGAGTTCTTTTAGCTCTTCAGTTAAATGTCTGACCTTTGGAAGATTGCCCTCTGCTTTTGCAGATTCGATTTCCGATTGATCTTTTTGGATGTGTTCGTCAATGGATTTCATTTTAAGCTTTTCGTACTTTAGTAGACATACATAACATAGTTAATTTCTAATGAAATTGCATTATCTATGAACTAAATAAGTGTTCATTACAACATCATTTTTTTTGAAATTGATTAATTTTTTTTTAGGTTTCTACATTCATTATTTCTTTTAGCGATGGTAAAACTGGGATTATTTGATTTGGGTTTAAAGGGAATAAAGCTTTGTAGTAATCTTTTTTCCATTCATTGTCGAAGCATGTCCTTTTTACGTTAGATAATTTAAAGAATTTTAATCTCCATTCAATAATCTTTTCAAAACTTGATAGTTCTTGTTCAGTACATTTGAAAAGTTTGCTATATATCAATTCCCATCTTATAAGCGTTGGAAAAAGGTAAATATCTGCGTAGGTTAACTCTTCTCCAAATATCCAGTCCCCTTTATTTTTCTGTAGTAAATTTTCAATTTCATTTATAGCTGCGAAAAGATTTTTACTTGCTTTTTCGTAAGCTGACTGGTTTCTGGCGAAACCACATTTATATACGCCATCATTAATGCTGTTATTAATTAAATCTAAAAATTTTTGATTACCATCTTTAATACTTAATGCCTGATATTTCGATTCACTTTTTATTGAATTGAGTAGTCTTATAATCTGTGAACTTTCATTAGACAGAATATTTACTTCATCTTTTACAAAGCTAATTAAAAGAGGTAATGTCGCTCTAAAAATAATCTTTTTATTAGCTTTTTTGTAAAGGTCTGAAAGTCTTATACATCCCTTAATCTTTGTATTGAAAATCCATTCGCCATGCTCAACATCTGCCTTTAAAAAAATTACTTTAACTTTTTTAGATAAATCTTTTATTTCGTGTACGAGTAAAGTTCTTTGACACCATGGACAAGAATGACCTACTAATAAATAAATTTGTCCATTCTCATTATTAATATCGTATTCACTATTAATGGTTATACCTTTAGGCCTTTTATAATTACCATGTAAATCTGATGGCGCGAAGCCATTCATTAATTGGGTCCAAAACCAAAACCAGAATTTTCTGGAGGCCTTTATAAGGTATTTATTTTGCATAAAATTTTATTTTTAAAGAAAAAATGACTGTTCAAAGAATACTTATCGTTTCAGGCACTCATGGGAATGAAATTAATCCTGTTTGGGCTGTTAAGCAATTTAATAGAAAGGAAAATAGTTTAAATAATGGTATTGAGTATGAGTACATCATAGGTAATCCTGCTGCCTATGAAAAAGGTTGCAGATATATAGATGTAGATTTAAATAGATCTTTTAAAGAAAGTGAGAATTTTGATCAACACAAGAATAGCTTTTATGAAACTAATAGAGCCAATTTTTTAGTAGATGAATTTGGAATTGACGGATCTAAACCCTGTCAAATTGCAATCGATTTGCACACTACTACTGCAAATATGGGAACAAGCATTGTTATGTATGGGAGGAGATCCAAAGATTTTTGTTTAGCTGCATTACTGCAGAACAAATTTGGATTGCCTATTTATTTGCACGAAAAAGATAAAGCCCAAACAGGCTTTCTTGTAGAAGCTTGGCCATGTGGTTTAGTTATTGAAATAGGAGCTGTCGCACAAAATTTTTATGATCAAAATATCATAAATAGATTCTCTCTAATAATTAGCTCCCTAAGGGAAGAGATAGATAAATTAAAAAATAAACTTATAGAACTTCCAAAGGAATTAGTGGTTCACGTTCATCAAGGGAGTATAGATTATCCAAGAGATGAAAAGGGAGATATTGATGGCATAATTCATCCTGAGAGAATAAACCAAGATTGGAAAATGATTAAAAAAGGAGATCCATTATTTCTGGATAGCCAAGGAATAATCCACAAATATGAACGGGACCAATTGATTTGGCCTGTTTTTATTGGAGAAGTTGCTTATAAGGAAAAAAAAATTGCCATGAGCTACACAAAAAAAGAAGTGATTTGTTCCAAAAAACAATGGGTTCAAGAGTTTGAAAGTTTTTAAATTAAGAAACCGGAACAATAAATCGTTGAAAACTAATAAGGATTTTTTATTTTATAGATAAGTTTATTTAATATTTAATACTTTTATTTTTTTTTCTAATTTTTAAACCTTAAAAACCTAAATTCTTTCACTCCAATAAATAACAGCTCCAAAAGCCTCTAATTGCAGTCTTCTATGCTTAGCCTCTCTTAAGGAAACTACCTCTCTAGATCTTTTTCCGTTAAGAAGCCATTCGATTATTACCAAGTTGAATCCTCAATAACAAAGAAAATCTTAAGACATGGAAGTTCTTTTCTCCTGTTTTCCAAAAAATAAGTTTACTTAAAGAAAAAATATTTACACATTTTTAGCGATTTTGGTCTAAAATCTTCGAAGCGGAATTTATTTTCCGTTTTTATTTACACGTCTCACTTTAGAGACATACTTTACGAACTCATGACAACTATTCAGCAGCAGCGTTCTTCGCTGTTAAAAGGTTGGCCACAGTTTTGTGAGTGGGTAACATCAACTAACAACAGAATTTATGTTGGTTGGTTCGGCGTCTTAATGATTCCATGCCTTCTTACAGCAGCGGCTTGCTTCATCGTTGCATTCATCGCAGCACCACCAGTAGACATCGACGGAATTAGAGAGCCAGTTGCTGGTTCATTCCTATATGGAAACAACATCATCTCAGGTGCAGTTGTTCCTTCATCTAACGCTATTGGTCTACACTTCTACCCAATTTGGGAAGCAGCTACTGTAGATGAGTGGTTATACAACGGTGGTCCTTACCAGCTTGTAATTTTCCACTTCCTAATTGGTATCTCAGCATACATGGGAAGACAGTGGGAGCTTTCATACCGTTTAGGTATGCGTCCTTGGATCTGTGTTGCATACTCTGCACCAGTTTCAGCAGCTTTCGCAGTATTCCTTGTATACCCATTCGGTCAAGGTTCATTCTCTGACGGAATGCCTCTAGGTATCTCTGGAACATTCAACTTCATGTTTGTTTTCCAGGCAGAGCACAACATTCTTATGCACCCATTCCACATGGCTGGTGTTGCTGGTATGTTCGGAGGATCTTTATTCTCAGCTATGCACGGTTCACTTGTTACTTCATCTCTAATCAGAGAAACAACTGAGACAGAGTCTCAGAACTATGGTTACAAGTTCGGACAAGAAGAAGAAACATATAACATCGTTGCAGCTCATGGCTACTTCGGTCGTTTGATCTTCCAATATGCAAGTTTCAACAACAGCAGAAGTCTTCACTTCTTCCTAGCTGTATTCCCAGTTGTTTGTGTATGGTTAACTTCAATGGGTATCTGCACAATGGCATTCAACCTTAACGGTTTCAACTTCAACCAGTCAGTTGTTGATGCAAACGGTAAGATTGTTCCTACATGGGGTGACGTTCTTAACAGAGCAAACCTAGGTATGGAAGTAATGCACGAGCGTAACGCTCACAACTTCCCACTTGATCTAGCAGCAGCTGAGTCTACAACAGTAGCTCTTTCAGCTCCAGCTATCGGTTAAGCTTAAAGTTCTTAAACTTACAAGCCCCCTTTTTGGGGGCTTTTTTTTGTTTAATTTTCAATTGGTTTCATATAATGTTTATATATAGATAAAACATTTGATATTTCTATGAGTAGTAGTTTTGGAAAAATTTTTCGTGTTAGTACTTTTGGAGAATCACATGGTGGTGCAGTAGGAGTTATCCTTGATGGATGTCCACCTAAGTTAAAAATAGATATAAATCTGATACAAAATGAATTAGATAGGCGCAGACCTGGCCAAAGTGACATTACAACACCCAGAAATGAAGAAGATAAAATTGAAATATTAAGTGGGATAAAGGAAGGGTTAACACTTGGAACTCCAATAGCAATGTTGGTAAGAAATAAGGATCAAAGACCAGGAGATTATAATAATTTGGAGCAGGTATTTAGACCTTCTCATGCAGATGGTACATATCATCTGAAATATGGAATTCAGGCAAGTTCTGGCGGTGGAAGAGCCTCTGCTAGAGAAACAATTGGGAGAGTAGCTGCTGGTGCTGTAGCAAAACAATTATTAAAAACCTTCTGTAACACTGAAATACTATCTTGGGTAAAGCGTATACATGATATTGATTCTGATATAAATAAAGAGAAGATTTCTCTCAAAAAAATAGATTCTAATATTGTTAGATGTCCTGATGAAAAGGTATCAACAGAAATGATCGAGAGAATTAAGGAATTAAAGCGTCAAGGAGACTCTTGCGAAAGGCTTTGATGTCTTTGCCTGCCACGAAAGGCTTTGAAATAGGTTCAGGTTTCTCTGGAACTTATTTAAAAGGAAGCGAACATAATGATGCCTTCATCAAGTCTGATGATATTAGTAAGTTAAGAACAACATCAAACAATTCAGGAGGTATACAGGGCGGAATAAGTAATGGTGAAAATATCGAGATGAAGATAGCTTTTAAACCTACAGCAACCATCGGGAAAGAACAGAAAACAGTAAATGCTGAAGGTAAAGAAGTACTTATGAAAGCAAAAGGGAGACACGATCCATGCGTTCTACCAAGAGCAGTTCCCATGGTTGATGCTATGGTAGCTTTAGTACTTGCTGATCATTTGCTTCTAAATCATGCTCAATGTGACTTAATAAATAAGTAGTAGTTTTGTTGAATAAATTATATTTATCCTTAACTTAATTATTTTTGAGCCATTCATATATTTTTGGATCAAATTTTTTATTTTTGATAGCTTTATCTCCAATTACAACTGCTTTATACCCTAAAGATTTATAAGTTTTTAAATCATTGATTGATAGTCCTCCAGCAGCAATGAAATCAATATTTTTATAGTTGAGTATATTTATCGAACTATCTTTACTTTTTATTGGGTAAATTTTGATAATGTTGCAATTTAAATCTATCGCTTCCTTAAGATCTTTTAAATTATTAATTCCAGGAATTAATAAATAATTTTTTGACTGCGCATAATTGAAAAGATCTTTATCCCAAAATTTCATCATCGAAAAATTTAATCCAATTTTTAAAGAATCTTCTATTGATTGCTTATTAACTATGGAGGCAGAGCCTAAATTAATTCTTGGATATTTAATTTTGATATCGGATACAAAATCGAACCAATTTTCGTTGTTAGACCAACTTATTTCAATATTCTTTAATCCTAATTTTACTAAGTTTTCTAATTCTTCAAAAAATGAATTTCTTATAGAGGTATTTGAGTAAATATTATCTTCAGGTTTTATAAGTAAAAAAAAAGACTCAATTTTCAGGTACTCCGAAAAAGAATCTTCTTTATTATGCATTAAAAATTTAAAATTCCGCGTTAAATATAGTTTGCGACTTTTACTTCTGAGCGGTTGAGCAAGTCTTGGATATCTTCAGTATCTATAGTTTCTCTTTCAATTAGCATTTGAGCCATTTCGTCAAGAACAGTTCTATTGTCTGTTAAAACTTTTGTAGCTCTCTTATAGGCAACATCAACAAGTTCTGAAACCTCTACATCAATTGTTGCGGCTGTGTCTTCAGAGAAGTCTCTTGTAGAACTCATATCTCTTCCGAGAAACATTCCACCTTGAGATTGACCTAGAGCGACTGGACCTATTTTGTCACTCATACCGAATTTAGTGATCATTTGTCTTGCTACATTGGCAACTTGTTGTAAATCATTTGAAGCTCCGGTTGTTACCTCTTCTTCGCCATAGACTATTTCTTCAGCAACTCTTCCACCAAGAGCTACAGCCATTTGATTTTGAAGGTAAGAACGAGAGTAAAGACCAGATTCCATTCTTTCTTCACTTGGAGTAAAGAAGGTTAGACCCCCAGCTTGACCTCTTGGAATGATTGAGACCTTTGCTACTGGATCATAATCAGGCATTAATGCTCCAACGAGTGCATGACCAGCTTCGTGATAAGCAACTAATTCTTTTTTCTTATCACTGATGACTCTATCTTTCTTTTCTGGGCCAGCCATAACTCTTTCAATGGCATCACCGACTTCATCGTTACTTACTTTATCTAAATCTTTTCTAGCTGCTAGTATTGCTGCTTCATTTAAAAGATTAGCTAAATCTGCACCAGTAAATCCTGGTGTTCTTCTGGCAACTTTATCTAAATCAACGTCTTTTGAAAGAGTTTTATCTTTCGCATGAACATTTAATATCTGCAATCTTCCAGCATAATCTGGTCGATCTACTGTTACCTGTCTATCGAATCTTCCAGGACGCATTAAAGCTGAATCTAAGACATCTGGTCTGTTGGTTGCAGCAACTATTATTATTCCTGAATTACCTTCAAAACCATCCATTTCGGTTAAGAGTTGATTTAATGTTTGTTCTCTTTCATCATTTCCTCCGCCCATACCAGCTCCTCTTTGTCTTCCAACTGCATCTATTTCGTCAATAAACACAATACAAGGAGCATTCTTTTTAGCTTGTTCAAAAAGATCTCTAACTCTACTAGCTCCAACCCCAACAAACATCTCTACAAATTCTGAACCAGATATTGAGAAAAAAGGTACACCTGCTTCTCCAGCTACTGCTTTTGCTAGTAATGTTTTTCCTGTACCAGGAGGGCCAACAAGAAGAACTCCTTTTGGAATTTTTGCTCCGACTGCAGTAAATCTATCTGGGCTCTTAAGAAAATCTACAACTTCTGTGAGTTCTAATTTTGCACCTTCTACACCAGCAACATCTGAAAAGGTTACTTGTGTAGATGGTTCCATTTGAAGTCTAGCTTTGCTTTTGCCAAAACTCATGGCAGGGTTGCCACCCCCAGCATTACCACTTTGGGATCTTCTGAAAAGAAAAAATAGGCCTCCAATCAAAAGTACTGGGAAAATTAAGCTACTTACAGCCTGTTGCCATGGATTGGCTAATTTTGTAGGAGTTACAGCTATATCTACATTATTCTCAGTCAGTATTTTTAATAAATCTTTGTCAGGGGCTAAATTGACCTCAGACCTGCTCCCATCATTTTCAACAACTTGAGCTGTGGCATTATCTGGAGATATTAAGACTCTACTGATTTCTTTATCTTGAACTGCCTCTATAAAATCACTATATCTCAAGGTCTTTGTAGAACTTTCAGTACTAGGTTTATCAAAAACTGAAGTACCAATGAAAATTACAGTAATAACAGCTAGGACATAAAGTCCTACGTTTCTCCAACGTTTGTTCACGATAAAAAATCTTTAATAAATCTATAATACTAATAATAAAACAATATTAAGAGCGTCTTAGAACATCTACTACACTTTTGAATGCAAACCATTCAGGAATTGGTTCGCCATTCCTCAATTTCTTTCTAAATTCAGTACCACTAAGTTTCATAATTTCATAATTAAATTCTTTAGCTTCTTCAGCTGTTATATATCCTTTTTCCTTCGTATAAACTAAATTTTTTGAAGGAACAGTTTGCATCATCAATTCATCTGCACACTTATTCGCAAAATTCTGGGCGTCATATGGACCATAAAAATCTTCACCAGTTGATGAAGACTTACAACCAGCCATATCTCTACCAATAATAAAGTGGGTGCAGCCATAATTTCTTCTGATTATCATATGTTGAAGAGCTTCTCTTGGCCCTGCCATATGCATTGAATAAGGTAAAAAAGCCCATTTTATTCTTTCATCAGATATTTCCTCTTCTAATTCTTTATAGGTCAAATATCTAACTTTTCCAGGGATATCATCTTGTTGAGTTGGCCCACAAGTTGGATGAACTAAAACAACTGAGTTAGAGGAGACATTATCTGAAAGTAAGGCATTAGTAAATAATTCATAATGTGCTCTATGAATTGGATTTCTGCATTGAAATGCAACTACATCATGATTTGATGGCAGTGTAGATCTAACTTCTTCTGGGGTTTTGCAGGGGAATTCTCTAATTGGTAGTTCGAAACCATAAACTCTTCCTCCTATATAAAATCTCCCTCTCTCGTTAAAAATCATCTTAACAGCAGGATGATCTAAAGAATTAGTACCATAACAAAGTTCAGCTTCTAAGGATTTGTCAGGCTCCCATTTAGAGCTAACTTCTAAAACTGCTATTTTTTGTTTTTTATAGGTAAGTAATATTGTCTCTCCAGTTTTTACTTTTTCATTATTTGAATCAAATACAATAGGCAAGCCAAAAAGCAACCCGCTTGTATTTCTATTATTTTTAATGACCGAATTGTAGTTATTTTCATCCATAAAACCTTCCAATGGAGAAAAAGCTCCAACCATCAAAAGTTCTACATCGCATGCATTTCTCTCGCTACATTCAAACTCATAAGTAGCTTTAGAGATAAGATCATTTTTAAGGTTTTTATCTTTGATAATTAAATTTTTTAGTTCCCCTCCATAAGGCGGTATTAGTCCATTAGTATCTGTTTTAGTTTTTTGTTGTAATTCCATTTTTTAAATTGATAAAGAAAAATTTTGAAAAAAAAAAAGGGGTTTAACCCCCTTTTTCTCTTAAGTAGGATTTATGCCTTTCTTCCGTAAAGCTCCCCAATTATTTTTACATCAAGTGGATCCTTTGAACCCATATCTGTATCTGAAGGTTGGATAGCTTCAAAAGTACCAGCAAATTCGTCTGTGTCAGAATCTACATTGTTGATTGAAAGAGTAATAACGCCAGTACCGTTTACATCAACTTTAATATTTTCTTTTGCAAGTTCTTCGTCATCGCCTCCTAATGCAACTAAACCTTGAGCATATTCAACACCAGTATTTTTAGCTCTTGCCTTAGGATCTAGAAAGTCACCAGTTCTGTAGTTAGGTGTAAATGTTGAACCACTAACCTCAGTGCCTGGCTCAATTGATGAAGGTAAATCAGCTGTAAGATCTTTTGCTGAGAATGCAAATGGCACCTCTAAACCACCAGGAGTTAATACAGTAATAAGTTGAAAATCAATACCACCTTTTTCAGTGAAAGTTCCTGAATCTATATCTCCATAAACTTCTGTCACTGTGGTGTTATTTCTAGGACTAATAATTTTTGTAGAAACAAATTCTGCAGCTTTTCGTTTTGTCCCTGGCACTTTTACATAAACTTCTGTTGGATGCATGCATATTCCTTTAAGGCTATCTCCATTCCCTAGAGATATTGATCCGACAAGAGATGAGTCTAATGTAGGGCAATCATTAGCTTTTCCTGTGTTAACAACATCTGTGAATTGTGCATTTCCTCTTTCAGAAAAAGCAAATGTTTTAACAGGTACGAAAGCAAAAGTTATACAAATTGAAATAACAAAAGCTAAGAAAGAACGAATTCTCATAATTAAAGTTGCAGTAAAGTTCTGTGACGATAGATTAAAGGTCATCTAATAAGTTCAGTACGGATATTACAAGGGAAAGGACCATAAAAGATAGGACTATTAAATCCTCGAAACAACCCGTAGCTTTTTAGATTTTAAAAAACTGGAATTATTTTAAGCTATCACATTATTTTTAATGATTAAGATTACAAAAAAATACAAATTAAAAAATTTTTTTTATTTTTTTAATGAAATAATTTGGGTTATTAATTTATTTGCTAAATCAATTTTTGATGTTTTGTTAATGTAGTGTTCCATATTATTAGTATCGAATAACCAACCTTCATTTTGTGCCAAAAAGCCAAATCCTTGGCCTTCAAGATCAATTGGATTTGCGAATAGATAATCACAACCCTTTTGGATAATCTTTTCTTTAATTGTCATTCGTGCTTCTTCTATAGATCCTGTAAAAGCACAAAAGCCTACAAAAACTTGGTTATCTTTTTTTGATTTACTAATTGTTTTTAAAATATCTGGGACTAGCTCAAAGTTTTTATTCAAATGAGCATTAATTTGATTTTTTGGAATTTTAGCTGAAGTATCAGAGGTTATTTTGAAATCAGATACTGCTGCATTCATGAAAAAATAATCGCAATTTGATATTTCATTATTAAGTGCCCTAATTAAATCAACACTAGTTTCAATTTCATATCTTTTTATTCCATCAGTAAGATTCTTATCGATTTTCAGAGGACCATGAACATATTTTACTTGTGCTCCCCTGAACCTCGCTACTTGAGAAAGAAGTAGGCCCATAGCTCCAGAACTTTTGTTAGTAATATGTCTTGCCGCGTCAATTTTCTCTGAGGTACACCCTCCAGTTATTAAAATTTCTTTATTAAGTAAATCTTTGCGATATTCATTTTGTTTATGTGAAGCTATAAATTCAAGAGCTAATTGGATTAGATCATTAGGAGGTATCTTACCGATGCCAATAGCATCACATGCTAAGAGGCCTTCACTTGGTTGCAAAGACAAAACATTTTCGTAATTCTGTAAATTCTCATAATTTTTTTGGACAGCTTTATTTAGCCACATTTGTGTATTCATTGCTGGTGCAACAATAATTGGCTTTATATTTGCTATTAAGATGCTTGGGATCAATCCCTCTGCATTTCCAGTTACCCATTTTGCTAATGTTGTCGCTGTTAAAGGGGCGATGATTAAAATATCAGCCCAATTACTTAGTTCTATGTGAAGAGGTGTTGATTGACCATCAGACCATTGATCATTTTCTAAAATGCACGGGTTTCTACTTAAAATAGAAAGAGAAAGCGGCTTTATTAATTTTTCTGCATTTTTTGATAAAACGCATCTTATTTCATAATTTTCTTTCGCTAATTGGCTAACTAATAATGGAATTCTTACAGCTGCAATACTTCCAGTTATTAATAAAAGAACCTTTATTTTTGAGTCCTTACTTTTAGTTTTCATCGAAAGGTTCCTGATCGAGGAGATGGGTATAATTAGTCGTTAATTCAGGCCTATTGATTGCAAGAGCCCTCAGTAAGTGCCAGTCTTTTAAACCATCAAATGGAGTATTATAATTATCTTCCTCTAGCCTTTTAGCGAGCTCAAAGGTCATTTCTTCATCAAAAGAATTTACTAGTTCCTCACTTATTTTATTTTCAGAAATGAATTTCATATTGAGTAAAGTCAATATACTCTAATAATAAAGCCTCAAGTAATTATTTAAAATTGATATAAGAATTAAGTACATATTTTCAAGGATATGATAATTTTCAATTTTCATAATCTTTTCAAATTGTTGTTAGGTCATTTATCTTCATTCTCAGTCATAAATATGCAAACTCTCCTTTTCAAAAATATTCTTTCTTAAAATATACGCAAAAATTTATATCATGTCGCAAACCAAAAGAGAGCAAGTCATTAGTCACATACGCTATTTAAGGCAAGAGCTCAGAGAAATGCATTTAGGAATAAAAGAAGATGACCTTTTCCCTGAGCCAGGCGAATTAAGAGGGTTAATGGCTCAGTTGGAAGCATTACTTGAATTAATAGAAGGAAATACTAAAATTCAATCAAACTCTGAAGCGGCTTAGTTTAATGCAAAATGGTTGTTAAACCTCAAAAGACAAAATTTCAGCTAAAAATTGTGGAAAATATTCAGACATTAAGTATTTGGGCTAATAATCCATGGCGAAGATATTCAATATCATTGATTACACTTTTAATCGGATACTTTTTTGGAAGTTCTCTTGGTATGGTAAGTGCCGTTGTGGAACTCATGGATCCTGTAGCCGCTTTTTTATCAGTAGTTTTTATTGAGTTTTTAATAGTTTTGAGAAGAAATTTTAGATTTGAAAGGAAAAAGAAATTTTTAGTACTTTTATTAGATTCTTTAAGATTAGGATTATTTTATGGTTTCTTTACAGAAAGTCTTAAGTTGCTATAAATTTACTTGTTGTGTTTCTGTAATAGATAAAGCAAAGCCATTCTTATAGGGATACCATTTGCAACTTGATTATTAATTAAGCAATTAGGATATTGATCTACCACTTTGCTGCTAATTTCAATATCTCTGTTAATGGGACCGGGATGTAGAATTGGAATTTCTTTATTATTTAAAGATAATTTCTCTGGGGTTAAGCCATAATCCAAACTATATGAATCAATGCTACTTAGTAAATTTTCCATCATTCTCTCTTTCTGGAGTCTTAAAACAATAATCGCATCTGCAATTTTTATTGATTCTTCCAATGATCTAGAAATTGTTATGGAACCTCTTGATTTAACAGGATCTTCTGTTTGATTTGGCGCGGGGGTTTTTAAAAAATTGATAAATTCATCAGGTATTAATGTCTTAGGACCACATAAGATTATATCGGCGCCGAATGCACTCAAAGCCCAAAGATTTGACCTGGCAACCCTTGAATGATTAACGTCGCCAATTATTAAAATTTTTTTGGAATTTAAAACCTCTGGATTCAGTGTTTTTTGGGAAAAGAATTTTATCAATGTATAGATGTCAAGCAATCCTTGGCTGGGGTGACTATGTAATCCATCTCCTGCATTAAGAACCGAAGTCTTGGCATTTATTGCATCAAGTTTTTTTGCGATCTCAAAGGTTATGTAACTTGATGAATGTCTGATAACTAATGTATCTGCCCCCATAGCAGAATAAGTTATGGCTGTATCAATTATTGTTTCGCCTTTTGTTAAAGAGCTGGAGGATGGCGCAAACGTTTGGACATCAGCAGAAAGTCTTTTTGCTGCAAGCTCAAAACTATTTTTTGTTCTTGTACTAGCTTCAAAAAATAAAGACGTTACCAAAGTCCCTTGTAAGGCCGGTATCTTTTTTGTTCCTGCATTCTTTAGTGCATCAAATCTATTAGCTAATTCAAATACTGACTCATAATCTTTAATTGAAAAATTAGCTAGTGTGTGGATATGTTTATGAGGCCAAATTTGCATTACGCTTAAAAAGATAAATGATTATTGAAATTTAGGTGTTCTGTCACCTTTTAATCTTTTACTTACACTCCTACTATTTTTGAGATACCAACGCCATTTTATATTTTTTGCCTTTGATATGCCAATTCTCGTAGTTTGAATAAGATCTTTTTCTTCTAGAGTGGAGTCTCGTGGAGAAATCCATAAAGATTTGTTATTAAGAACTTCAAGTGAGTTAAATGAAATGTCTATATTGAATGTTTTTGTTACTAGGCCAGGTCCAGAAGCTAATCTTTCATTCTTATTAGAGATAAAAACTGATCTTATCAAAACCCCACTCGCAAAATTTTCTTTATCAGTAACTATGTTTAAACAATGATGAATGCCATAAGATTTGTAAATATAAAATGTGCCAGGTTTGCCAAATAATGATTTGTTTGATTCAGTCATTTTGCGGTAGCCATGACAGGCCTCTTCTTCCTGTGAATAAGCTTCAGTTTCAACAATTACCCCTTTAACTTGATCTATCTCATTATTTTTTTTTATGAGGTAACAGCCTATTAAATCAGGAGCAACAAGTTTAGAGTGCCGATAAAAAAAATTTTTTGGAAAGAATTCTTCTTCTATTTTTCAATATCTATCTAATAACATATTTAGCTGAGAAAAATAATTAAGGCTATTAATTGATATTGATTTTCAAAAAGATGTGATTATTTTTTTAAATTATTTGAAATTCAAAGGATATGTAAATAAGTTGTTCTTAATAAACTATTATTTAATAAGAAAGATATTAAATGTATGACAAAAATAACTAAAGAGGAAGTAAAAAAAGTTGCTCATTTAGCGAGATTAGAACTTAACGAGAATGAAATTAATAATCATGCAGAACAATTAGAAAAGATATTGGATTATATAAGACAACTTGAAAAAATTGATACAGATGATGTCCCCTGTACAACGAGAGCTATAGAGGTTGTAAATGTATTTAGAAAAGACGAAAAGAAAAATTCTGATTGCAATGAAGAACTTTTAGAATTGGGTCCATCGAGAGAAGATAAATATTTTAAAGTACCAAAAATTATTAATGAATGAGTAAGTTAGTTGCTTCCAATAAATGTTTTGTTGACTATCTTTAATAAAAATTTTTTTATCTTAAAGCCTGGATATAAATTTATGATTTTTCTTATTTTCCCCCTCTTTTTGCTATGACTCCTTACACCTATTAATAAATCATAAATAAAGTTAAAAATGTCTTCTTTACTTTCAAATATCCCAACCCTTTGAGGGGAGCCTTTTTTATCCAATAAAGGCTTAGTTTTTTCATAAGCTATTTTGTATTCAAACCAAGGAATCGAAGGCCATAGATGATGAATGAGATGGTAATTTTGTCCCATTATTAATAAATTCATAAATTTGCTTGGATAAACTCGAGAATTTATCCATTTATTTCTTGATCGAAATGGTCTATGGGGTAAATAATCAAAAAATATTCCTAAAGTGACTCCTACCATTAATGCTGGGCCGAACCATAAATTATAAATTAAATTCATAAAGTCAAATTTCAAACCTGCCAAGATAATTGTTATGAATATGGATCTTTCAATTCCCCATTGTAGTAATTCATATCTTCGCCAGAGTTTTCTTTGAAAGAAAAACACCTCATGATAAAAAAATCTTGGAGCAATTAGCCAAATTGGACCAAAAGTACTGACAATATGATCTGGATCATTTTTGGGGTGATTTACGTGAATATGATGTTGTAAATGAACTCTCGTAAAAACTGGGAAGCTAAACCCTAATAGAATAGCTGAGCCATGGCCCATTGCTTGATTTATCCAAGGAACTGGATGAGCAGCTTTATGACAGGCATCATGAATAACAGTACCTTCAATATGTAAAGCTAAAAAAGCAGTGGCTACAAGTAAAGGTAAAGGCCAAACACCTCTATACCATTGCCATATGCTAAGAAAAGCGAGAAAATAACCGCCAAAAAATAAACCTAATGTTGGATTCCAAAAACTTGGCGGATCTACGTAATTTTTAATCTCTTTTTGCCAATTAAATGTTTTTGAAGAATTAGTATTTTTCGTTGTATTTTTACTGGTTAAGTTTGAAATCGTTTCTTTTATTCTTTAAATAATATAACTAATATTTTAAGATGATTGCATGCTTAAACATAAAAAATTTCTTTTAGGAGATTTTTAATTCAATTTTAATGTGTCAAATTAATCATCTTAAGAAAAAAAATTTTTAAAATAAACCTCTTTCAATTATTATTTTATTTGAGCGGTCGTGGCGGAATTGGTAGACGCGCGAGTTTTAGGTACTCGTATCTTCGGGTGTGGGAGTTCAAGTCTCCCCGACCGCACTTAAGGAAATTCTGATAGATAGTTTGTTTCTTGATATCAACTCTTATAATTTAATTAAGCAGTTAATTTAATGAATAGTTTGATATTTTATTTGGGAACTTTTTATATTTTGGTTGGGACCATTTTTCTAACTGTACCGATAATTTATCTTGAGCTCGGTAAACCAAAAGACTTAATAAAAGCTTTTTTAAATTTATTAATAGGTTTGATATTAATAATTAAACATAAAACACTAGATGAATCATTTTTTGTAATTTTCCTTTTTTTAACAGTACTAGTTGTTTTTTATCTAGTAGAGCTTTTTTTATCTAGATGGTACCAATTGACAGATAACGAAAAGAAAAAATTAATTACCTTTTTGGAGTTTAAAAATAACTTTTTGAAAATATTAGAATCTATAAATCTAGTATTTAATGATTTCACGAAACCTTCAAATTTTTTTAATTTTGGTAGCAATAATAAAAATACAACCCAAAAAAAGTGGGTAAGAAATGATAAAAATGATAATATAAAAGTCTGAAATAAATAAATTGGTTATTTGAAACATCCCAAAAAAACTACAGGTCAATTAAGAAAGAATATAATGAATTAGATTTATTTAAATAATTCTTTTGATCACCAATATTTCTTATATCGTCGTATGAAATCTCAAAATAGCAAAGAACAAAAATCAGACTTTTCTTATAAAGAAACTTTAAATTTATTAAAAACTGACTTCTCAATGCGTGCTAACTCGGTTGTAAGAGAACCTGAGATACAGAATTTTTGGGCTAATAATGATATTGATTTCCAATTAGGTTCAAACAATTCAGGCGAAATATTTACATTACATGATGGCCCTCCTTATGCAAATGGAGCTCTTCATATGGGTCATGCCCTTAATAAAGTTTTAAAAGACATAATAAATAAGTACAAAACCTTAAGAGGATTTAGGGTTCATTTCGTACCTGGTTGGGACTGTCATGGATTACCTATTGAATTAAAAGTTCTTCAGAATTTAAAATCTGATGAAAGAAAGAATCTTGACACTCTAAATTTAAGAAAAAAAGCAACAGATTATGCCCATATCCAAATTAATAATCAAAAGGAGGGTTTCAAAAGGTGGGGCATATGGGGAGATTGGAATAACCCTTACTTAACTCTTAAGAAAAGTTATGAATCTGCTCAGATTGGAGTATTTGGGAAAATGTTTTTAAATGGATACATATATCGAGGTCTTAAACCTGTGCATTGGAGTCCAAGTTCAAGGACTGCACTTGCAGAAGCAGAATTAGAATACCCTGATGAACATTATTCAAATTTGGACTACTACTCCTTGGACTATACCTGCAAATGAAGCAGTTGCAGTAAATCCAAAAATAAATTACGTTTTTGCTATCGATGAAGAGAAGCGAATTTACCTTTTTGCTAAGGATTTATCTTCTGAAATAAGTAAGAAATTTAATAAAGATTTCAAGGTGCTTTTAGAGGTTAAAGGCTCCAAATTGGAAAATATTGAATATCAACATCCCTCTAAGAATAAAAATTGCAGAATTGTAATTGGAGGAGATTATATTACTACAGAATCAGGGACTGGAATTGTTCATACTGCGCCTGGTCATGGGATAGATGATTTTAATGTGGGTCAAAAATATGATTTACCAATAACATGTGTCGTTGATGAAAAAGGTAACTTAAATGAATATTCTGGTCAATTCAAAGGATCAAATGTCCTGAAAGATGCAAATGATTTAATTATTGAACATTTAAAAGGAAATAATTTGCTTCTATTACAAGAAAATTATAAGCATAGATATCCGTATGATTGGAGAACCAAAAAACCAACTATTTTTAGGGCAACAGAACAATGGTTTGCATCTGTAAATGGCTTTAGATCATCTGCATTAAAGGCAATCGAAGATGTTGAATGGATGCCAGAGACTGGAAAGAAAAGAATTTATTCTATGGTTGTTGGTAGAGGAGATTGGTGTATTTCTAGACAAAGGTCATGGGGAGTCCCTATTCCAGTTTTTTATAAAAAAAATGGTAATGACATTCTCCTTAACAAAGAGATAATTAATCATATTCAAGAACTTTTTGGTGAACATGGAGCAGATATTTGGTGGGATTGGGATGTTAAGAATCTTTTGCCAGAAAATTATGCAAAAGAATCTGATCTTTGGAAAAAAGGAACAGATACAATGGATGTTTGGTTCGATTCAGGATCTAGCTGGGCCGCAGTATGTGAACTAAGAAGTGAATTAAAGTATCCAGCAGATCTTTATTTAGAGGGCTCAGATCAACATCGAGGATGGTTTCAGTCTTCTTTGCTAACATCTGTTGCAGTCAATAATAAACCTCCATATAAGAAAGTTTTAACTCATGGTTTTGCACTTGATGAAAATGGAAGAAAAATGAGCAAATCTTTAGGAAATGTTGTTGATCCAAATATAATTATTAATGGAGGTAATAATAAAAAAACTGATCCTGCTTATGGTGCTGATGTTTTAAGGCTATGGGTAAGCTCTGTAGATTATTCAGTAGATGTTCCAATTGGTTCAAATATACTCAAGCAACTTTCAGACGTTTATAGAAAAGTTCGTAATACTGCAAGATATCTTCTAGGTAATATTCATGATTATGATCCTAAAATTGATAGTTTTGAAATTGATCAATTGCCTCTCTTAGATCAATGGATGTTAGGCAGATTAGTTGAGGTTACAGATCAAATATCAAATGCTTATGAAAATTATGAATTTTCAAAATTTTTCCAAATTTTGCAAAGTTTTTGCGTTGTAGATCTATCAAATTTTTATTTGGATATTGCGAAGGATAGGTTATATGTAAGTTCTAAATCACAATTTAGGAGAAGATCTTGTCAGTTCGTCATGTCAAAAGTTGTTGAAAATTTAGCCGTACTTATTTCTCCAGTGCTTTGTCATATGGCTGAAGATATTTGGCAAAATATTCCATATTCAACTAAAGAAAAATCAGTCTTTCAAAGAGGATGGCCAATATTTTCGCAGTCATGGAAAAATCAAATACTTAATGAGCACATTGCAAATTTAAGAAATTTGAGAGTTGAAATTAACAAGGCTATAGAAGGATGTAGGAACAAACAAATAATTGGAGCAGCTTTGGAAACTGAAGTTAATTATTTACCTGAAGATAAAGCTTTAAAAGATTCACTTACTTGGCTAAAAGAATTTGGCAATCAAGATGTAGATTTATTTAGAGATTGGCTTATAGTATCAAACTTCCAAGTGGTATCCGATTTGGTGGAGAATTCTCTGATTATTGATAACAATGCACTTGGTAAAATTCAAATAAATAAAGCTCAAGGTCAAAAATGTGATAGATGTTGGCATTATCAAAAAGAAACTTTTAATGGAATCCAAAATACAAAATTATGCAAAAGATGTTCAAATATTATTAATTTTGAATTTATTTAAATCCAGTTTTTTTGATTCAAAAAGAAAACTGAGTTTTGATTTTCTCTTATAAAATTTTCTTCGGTTTCTGTTAACGGTGCTTTATAAAGTTTAAAGTTTGTAATTGAATAAGAAAGTGTTATTACTTTTTTTTCTGAATCTATTTCAATTGGATGAGTTGTTGAGCTACTGTAACCTCTGAAAATAAGTATTTCTAATTGTTCTTTTTGATTTTCTTTTAGAATGAATCCCTCTAGTTTAAGTACCCTATCAGGTATCTCGGAACTTATTTTTTCAAGACTATTTATTAAATCAATTTTTGCCATTTTCTGAGAAGCAGGAGTTTCTTCCATTTTTAGGTAATTTGATTATTGACCATTGAATAAGGCCTAAAATATAGATTAATAATGAAAATAATCCTAAGAATTTTGATATCGGCTGGGTAAAGTTAGCTCCAAAGAAAAAATTAAATAAATTTTTTATAATAATATATAAATTTGAAGAAGGCTGAAGCCATATTGCACACGCATCCGAATTAATAAAAGAAAAGCAGTTAAAGTTTTGTAAACTCTGAATAAAGAAATTGAGAGATATAAAAGTTATCGTCCATCTCCATATTTTTGTCGTTGTGGTAAGGGAGTAAGAAAAATCATATTCTCTTAATTCATCATTAATATCGTTCCAAAACCAAACTGAAACTGTCATTAATAATGTTGAAATATTTGTTATCACAAGAGCATAATTATACTTTCCTATTAAAAGTAGAAGGCTTATAAAAAATAAAAGGGATACTTTCCAATAAATTGATAGAAGTTTAATAACTGCTTTATTTCTTTTTTTAATTGACCAGAAGGATAGAGTAACAGGAATACCAATAAGGAAAATTATTGAAAGTTGAAAGGATAGCCAAATAGAAAGTTGATTAAAAACGTTCAAAACTTTTTCTTTTTAAACACATAATAATTAAACATCAAACTGTTACTTTTGAACTTACTATTGTCATAGTTATGAATATTATGCATCCTTATATTATTGCCTAGGAATATATTGATAATTGTATGAGACAGCATGTTAATCCCCTTAGTAGTAATTTCAATCAAATTGAGAGAATTCCATCTTTAAGCGAAATGTTTGATGATTCTAAATCGAATCTTCATTTGGATATAGGTTGTGCTGCTGGTGAGTTTCTATTTGATTTAGCTTTAGTTAATACCAGTTGGAATTATTTAGGAATTGAAATCCGTGAGAAATTAGTCAAAAATGCTAAATTAAAAGTTATTGAAAGAGAAATCAAAAATCTATATTTTATATTTGGCAATGCTAATAATATTTTGAATGATGTCCAAAATAAATTTATTTTCAAAAATCTAAAAAGTATTTCTTTTTATTTTCCTGATCCTTGGTTTAAAAAGAGACATTATAAAAGGCGTGTAATTCAGCCAGGATTTATTAATATGC
>LUMR01000060.1_pt1 | contig 24714 bp, 24 predicted proteins | sample 730041 | NCBI WGS metagenome assembly LUMR01 (sample SAMN03860258, study PRJNA289734) | marine metagenome | biome: seawater column; feature: ocean; material: water; isolation source: Red Sea water column Station 12 - depth 10m | place: Saudi Arabia: Red Sea | collected 2011-10-15 | depth 10 m | reverse complement strand
GAGGAACCTTGCGTGACTAAATCAAACATAAAAAAAGTAGATCTCTTCGTTATAGGAGGCGGTATAAATGGATGTGGTATTGCCCGCGATGCCGTAGGCCGCGGCTTATCTGTCACTTTGGCGGAAATGAATGATATCGGAGGAGCAACATCCTCTTCATCTACCAAGCTGTTTCACGGAGGTTTACGTTATTTAGAATATTTTGAATTTCGATTAGTGAGGGAATCCCTCATTGAGCGCGAAGTTCTTTTAAGAATGATGCCTCATATTTCGTGGCCAATGCGTTTTGTTTTACCTCTAAGTCCTGAGATGCGATTTGAAAATTCTACCCCTACATCTCGCTTGCTGAATTTTTTAATGCCATGGGCTAAAGGAAAGCGGCCAGCCTGGCTAATCCGATTAGGGCTTTTTTTGTATGATAATTTAGGTGGACGAAAAATTTTACCTGGTACGTCAAGTATCTCACTTGGCAAGGATGTTGCGGGAAACGCTTTAAAAAAGAAATTTAAAAAAGCTTTTGAATACTCAGATTGCTGGATTGAAGATAATAAACTCGTTGCACTCAATGCACTTGATGCCAAAAATCGTGGAGCAAAAATATTAACACGGACAAAAGTCATTGAAGCTAAACGTGTTGAAGGTTTCTGGAAAATTGTTTTGGAGAACCAGATAACACGCGAGGTTGAAGAGCACCACGCCAAGGTTCTCATTAATGCGGCTGGACCTTGGGTGGCAGATGTTATCAATAGCAAACTTCAGTTAAACTCTAAAGATAACATACGTTTAGTTCGGGGCAGCCACATAGTTGTCCCTAAATTGTATGATCACGATAAGTGCTATTTTTTCCAAGGAACTGACGGGCGGATAATTTTCTCAATTCCATATGAGTATGACTTTACATTAATTGGGACAACGGACGCTGATCATGATGGTATTGAAACAAAACCCACGTGTAGTGATGTGGAAAGGGATTATCTCGTCAATTTTGCATCGCAGTATTTTGCTAAAATGATATCTCCAGGGGATGTAGTTTGGAGTTATTCGGGTGTTCGTCCACTTTATGATGATGGTACAGAAAACGCATCAGCTGCCACTCGCGATTATGTTCTTAAATTAGAGCATAATAGTGGTAGCGCTCCTCTACTTAATATATTTGGTGGAAAGATCACAACTTATAGGAAACTGGCTGAGGCTGCTATTGCAGAGATTTCTAAATTCTTTCCTGACTTGAAAGAGCCTTGGACAGCGAACTCTTGTCTGCCTGGAGGAGATTTTCCAGTTCAGGATGTGGCTAAACTCATTAAAAAACTTCAGTCAGAATTTAATTTTTTATCTGAAATAAAAGCAAAAAGGCTCATTCGAGCCTACGGCCTAAATGCTTGGGACCTTTTGAAAGGTGCTGTAAATTTAGAAGATTTAGGCGAACAATTTGGTGAGTTCTTAACACAGAGAGAAGTGGAATACTTGCGAGAGAACGAGTTTGTAATGGAGGCTGACGATATTATTTGGAGGCGTACCAAGTTAGGGCTTATAATGTCAGAGCACGATAAAAAACGGCTTAGTGAATACCTAAAGACATCATAAACCTTGCAAGATATTTTTCTTTATCGTTAAGTTTACTAAGTTTTGGAGGGACGATGTCTTTTATTTTAGCAATCGATCAAGGCACGACGTCTAGTCGGTCAATTATTTTTAATGAAAACCTCAAAATAATTGGATCAGCGCAAGAAGAATTTACTCAGCATTTTCCTCAGAGCGGTTGGGTTGAGCATAATCCACAAGATTTACTAGAAACCACGATAAGTACTTGCAAATCAGCACTCAATAGTTCGTCTATTGATCCAAAAAAAGTTGCTGCCATTGGCATTACAAACCAGCGCGAAACAACCTTAGTTTGGGATAAAAATACGGGTGAACCTGTCTATAACGCGATCGTTTGGCAGGATCGAAGGACTGCGTCTCATTGTGAAGAGCTTCGTAAAAAGGGGTATGAAAAGAAAGTTACAGACACTACGGGTTTGTTGTTAGACCCTTACTTTTCTGCAACAAAATTAGCATGGATCCTCGATAATGTCGAAGGCGTAAGATCAAGAGCAGAGGCGGGTCATCTGCTCTTTGGGACTGTCGACAGTTACCTGATTTGGCATCTTACAGGACGTCAAAGTCATGTAACTGACGCAACCAATGCTGCCAGGACAATGCTCTATGATATTAGAAACGGTGCTTGGAGCACAGAGATGTGTGATATGTTAAATATCCCCATCAAAATGTTACCTGAAGTGTGTGACTGTGCTGCAGACTTTGGATTAACATCACCAGAAATTTTTGGGGTATCTATCCCGATTAAGGGTGTGGCTGGGGACCAACATGCCGCAACACTAGGTCAAGCTTGTTTCGAGCCTGGAATGATGAAATCAACTTATGGCACAGGTTGTTTTGCGTTGCTTAATACTGGCAATACAATGGTCACCTCGCAAAATAGAATGTTAACCACTATTGGCTACCAACTTGATGGTAAAATAACTTATGCGCTTGAAGGGTCTATTTTTATTGCAGGGGCTGTTGTTCAGTGGTTGAGAGACGGATTGAAAATCTTGTCCAATGCTTCTCAGTCTGGTGATTTGGCAAAATTATCAGACAACAGTCAAAACCTAATTCTAGTGCCAGCATTTACAGGCTTGGGTGCCCCTTATTGGAATGCTGAGTGTCGGGGTGCGGTATATGGTTTAACACGAAATTCTGGTCCAGCTGAATTTTCCAGGGCTGCTTTAGAAAGTGTCGGTTTTCAAACACGTGACCTGCTTGAGGCAATGATGTCAGATTGGCAAAGTGGTGCAAAAGGCGGAGTTTTGCGTGTGGATGGAGGCATGTCAGCCTCCAATTGGACGATGCAGTTTTTGTCAAATATTTTAGATGCTCCTGTTGATAGGCCAGAAACCTTAGAAACCACAGCTATGGGGGCGGCATGGCTAGCAGGGATGCGCGTTGGCCTTTATCCTGAACAAAGTGAATTTGCTAAATCTTGGTCACTTGAAAAACGATTTAAACCTGGAATGGATGACGAGTTAAGGGAGCAGCGATACAAAGACTGGAAATCGGCAGTCGCTGCAACTTTAGAGGTGAGGACTTAAAAATGATTGAAGAACCAAAGCCACTGACCATAAAAAAAAATTGGGAAAGACCCTCAAAAAAACAATTAAAAGCATTTGAGAATATACCAACTGGATTTGTAACGGACGCTCTGGATGGAGAAGGAACATTATCAATAGATATTAAACCAGTTGGTGATGGAAGAGACATAAATTGTATTGTTGTTGGAGCAGCTGTGACTGCTGGCAATAATGCAGCGGATATCATGGGAACATTGGCAGCTTTAAATTTCATTCAAGAAGATGATGTTTTAGTAGCTTCAGTTTCTGGGCACCAAGGTTGCGCTGCCGCTGGTGATAGAGTGATGGGTATGCTCAAAAACTGTGGTGGTGCGGGGTTTGTCACAGATGGCCCTATGCGCGATTATGCTGGGTTAGTAGAAGTAGGTTTGCCAGCATGGTGTACTGGGTTAACGCCGGCATCTCCTTTTACAAAAGGTCCAGCGACTGTAGGTTTGCCTATTAATATAGGTGGACAGAAAATAGAAAGTGGCGATGTTATTGTTGCAGATAGAGATGGGGTAGTAGTTGTCCCTCATAGCAAGATTGATTTTGTGATAAATCGTCTCTCCCAGGTTGCCGATTTGGAGTATTCTTTGGATGCAGAAGTGCGCGAAGGTCTTAAAATACCTGACCCAGTAAAAGAAATGATCTTAGATGATAATGTTAAATTTATGGATGATTAATTTTAGTTTCGTATAGCTGTACTTTGATCCCTCCATTATCCACAGGGCTCGAAATATCCAAAAACTTTAATCCAGTTGCTTTAGCAAGCCCTGGATCGCTTGTGATAATACCGACTTGCCAACCGCCAAATTTTTCTGACAAAGTTTGACCCAGTGATCTATACAAAGCGAATAGGCTTTTACGATTTCCAACGCGTTTTCCATACGGAGGATTCACTAACACAATACCCGGTTCTTGAGTTGGAGGTGTTGCTCCACTTATTGAACTGGTTTCGAATTGACAGATTGTCTCAACATTTGCTTTTTTTGCATTCTTAATAGAATTTAAAATAGCGCCAGTATCCCGGTCAGACCCATAAAATTTAAGTTTGTTCTTTTTGGGCTCAACTTTTGTCAGCTCTTTATATTCATTTTTTTTAAATGAGGGTAGCTCCATAAAAGCAAAATTTCTTTGTCTACCAGCGGGTAAACCTAATGCAATTTCTGCTGCTTCAATAACAATCGTTCCTGAACCACACATGGGGTCATAAACGACTTGAGAGCCGTTGAACTTCATTTTACGAAGAAATAGCGCGGCCAGCGTTTCACGAATTGGGGCTTTCCCAGTTGCAGTTTTATAACCGCGTTTATGTAAGCCTTCTCCAGAGCTATCTAAGCTAATCGTACAGAGGTCTGAAGCAATTCGTGCCTTCACCATTATCATTGAATTAGGATCTTCTTTTGCATCAAGTTTGTCACTTATGGCTTTAGAAATCCGCTGAGAAGCTGCTTTAGAGTGATAAATTTTGCTTTTTCGACATACCGTTTCAACTTTAAATGGCTTTCTGAATTTGAGTAGTTTTTCCCAATCTAACTTATGAGATCTTTTATCAAGCTGTGACAGGTGAACGGCTCGAAAAGATGCAAAACGTACGAGAACTTTGGTTGCCCCTCTCAAGTAATAGTTTGTCCGCCAAACATCATGCCATCCTCCAACTATCTCAACGCCACCGGATGTCAATTTGGTGTTTTTACAACCAAGTTCTTGGATTTCGTTTAAAAGCTCATCCTCAAGACCAGGAACACAAGTTATGAAAATCTCAAATTCTTCTGGCCTCATTTTAGGTACCAAAAGTCATTTAACAAAGTGGCCCAGTTCCAAAAATACTCTTTGATAGACGTCTAATTTGAAGGGGACTATGGATGATAATAAGTTATCTCTCGACTTCCAAGCCCATTCGGAGAATTCTGGCTCTTCAGTAACAATGTTTATATCTGAATCTTTCCCAAGAAACTTGAAGGCAAACCATTTTTGTTTTTGACCTCGATATCGTCCGCCCCAAAGTTTAGGAATAAGATCAACCGGAATGTCATAAGATAACCAGTCTTTGGTTTTTCCTAAAAGGCGAGCTTTGCTGTGATGTATGCCTGTTTCTTCAGATAATTCTCTAAAAGCAGCTGCTTCCGGGGTTTCTCCTTCATCAATACCCCCCTGTGGCATTTGCCAGGCGTCGGTATTGTTGTCTAGTCGTTTCCCGGCAAAGATATGTCCCTCGGCATTAATAAGAACCATACCCACATTTTTTCGATATTCTAATTTTGAAACATCAATGAAACTCATTTTTAGAGCCTTAAACGTTAAACTAATTTTTGGGTCCTAAGGCATTAAGGCCGGTCAGAATATCTATCGCATAGGCAAGCTGATAGTCGGCATTTCGAAGTTTAGCGGTTTCTTCCGCTTTGGCTCTGTCTTCTTCGATCTGTTGAATTTCATCCTCCGATAAACTGTCATTAGAAAGTGACCCTCGTAGATCAGCCTCTGATCTAAATTGAAAACCTGTTTCCTCCTCATCGTTAGCTCGACGACGTGGCTGTTCAACAATTATGTCAGGAGTTACACCTAAGTTTTGAATTGACCGACCTGATGGAGAATAATATCGGGCGGTTGTGAGTCTCATCGCACTTTGCTCACGTAAAGGCATGACTGTTTGAACAGAACCCTTGCCAAAGCTCTTCGTTCCGACAACGATCCCTCTCCTGTGATCTTTTAAAGCTGCAGCTACAATTTCTGATGCGGAGGCAGATCCACCATTAATAAGGACAACAATTGGTTTTCCATCTATTAAGTCCCCTGGTGTCGCATTGTATCTGTCTCCATCTTCAGGGTTTCTGCCTCGTGTGGAAACAATCTCACCTTTCTCTAGAAAGGCATCTGAAACGCGTATAGCTTGAGACAGTAAACCACCTGGATTATTGCGTAAGTCAATTACAACCCCGTTTATATTTTCTAAACCACCTGCTTTTTCTAACTCCTTATCCAAGCCGTCTTTTATATTATCAAAAGTGTTATCATTAAATGTAGTGACACGGATAACAACACTTTTGCCCTCTGTTCGTACCCTTGCTGCCGTTAGTTTTATGAAGTCACGTATTATGGTGACGTCAAACGGTTCGTCCTCTCCCTCCCGAACAACGGTTATAATTATTTCAGAACCAACGGGTCCCCGCATGCGTTCAACAGCTTCATTTAAGGTTAAGCCAAGAACACTTTCACCGTCTACGTGTGTTATAAAATCTCCAGCTTCCATTCCTGCTTCATCGGCAGGAGTTCCATCAATTGGAGAGACAACTTTAACAAATCCCTCTTCCTGAGTGACTTCAATTCCAAGGCCACCAAACTCTCCGCGAGTTTGCTCTCGCATTTTTTCTGCATCGACAGGTGGAAGGTAGCCCGAGTGAGGATCCAAAGATGTAAGCATGCCGTTGATAGCGGCTTCTATAAGTTCTTTTGCATCTACTTCTTCTACGTATTCTGATCTAATGCGATCAAATATATCACCAAATAAATCAAGCTGTTCATAGACATCAGCTTTGTCAGTGTTGTTCTCAGCCAAAACAGGACCAGCCAATTTAACAGCTGAAAATATTCCTAAAGTTCCCCCCAGAAATGCCGCTAAAATTATTTTTTTCATGTTCCTATTCCTTGTTTATTTGAACCAATCCAAGGGATTTTCAGATACTGATCCAGATCTTACTTCTACATAAAGCGTTTCAGATAATTTCCCAGAGTAAATATTAGCCCCAGTCTTAAAAATTTTGTCAATATCAGCCACTTGGCGTGGCATCAATCCAATTGGTGATAAGGCAGGGATAACCTGACCTATTTCTCCGTAGAGAGTGTCCATTCCAGCAAAAACAAATAATAAGCCGTTTTCAGGCTCTAAAATAGCGACATTCCCGTAATCTAATAGAGGACCTAAATATCTAATTGTGGCGGCTGTTGGCGATATGACAATCGCTCTAGGATCTGTAGCTAAAATTATACCAGACCGCTTTACTCCAGCCGCATCAGCTTCTTTGAATTTGCGTAAAATTTTACCTCGTACAGGTAAATTTAGATTTCCTTTTCTTTCGCGCACAGAGGGCAAAGAAACAGAGGGTTCATTGATCGCAATTGTTTGTACTGACTCAGCAAAGGTCTCAAGATCTTTTGAAGCTTTTAGCAGTAATTCTAGTTTTTTTGGATCTGTGCTGAAACGTTTGGGCAGGGCTTCCCGGTTGGCTATTGCCCGTCCTAAGTTGGTATGGGCTTTTTGGAGTTCTGATAAACCTGTTTGAAGAGAATTTTGTGCCGCAAATTGAGTTTCTGATAATTTTTCTAAAGTGGTGATTTGATCTCTGAGTTGTTCAACATTTTTTTGCAATATGGGGATAACATCTGAAATAATCATCCCACTTCGTGCTGTCGCCAGTGGGCCTTCAGGATGCAGCATTTGACCTGCTATAGGCGCTTTTTGAAATGTTGCCAAAACGCCCAGTAACTGCATTACTTCATTTTCGTTATTGTCTAAAATATTTTGGAGTTGGGTTTGTTGCAAACTTAAATCACGAATAGAAATTCGCAAAATAGCCAATGTTTCCTCATAGCTTTGAATAGCCTGACTGAGAGATTTTACTCTTTTTTTGGCATTATTTGCATTTTTAAGGTCTGCTGTAGCGGCATCCAACGCTTCTATAGCAAAAATTGTTTCTAGTGCTTTTGAAGACTGACATAAAACCGAATTTGAATAAAAGGTCCCAATCAATATCATGAATGCGAACAGGGTGTTATTTTTTGTTTTGCCAGTCATGATAGTAATGATTTTCCTGTCATTTCAGGTGGGGAGGATAATTCCATAAGTTCTAAAATTGTAGGTGCAATATCAGACAGCCGACCGCCATCGCGTAGAGATTTGTTTTTGGGACCATTAAACAAAATGGCAGGCACCGGGTTTACTGTATGAGCTGTGTGAGGATTTCCAGTAACAGGGTCTATCATAGTTTCACAGTTACCATGGTCAGCTGTTAAAAACAAAATTCCATCTACTTTTTTCAAGGCATCTATTAAACGCCCAATTCCTATATCAACAGCCTCGCAAGCCTTGATCGCGGCATCTAAATCTCCAGTATGCCCCACCATATCTGGATTAGCATAATTTATAACTATAAAGTCGTATTGACTTTCAATGGCCTCAACCAAAGCATCAGTCACGGCTTCTGAAGACATTTCAGGTTTTAAATCGTAAGTGGCCACTTTAGGAGAATGAGGCATATTTCGATCCTCTCTGGTAAGAGGTTTTTCATTCCCACCATTTAAAAAAAATGTGACATGAGGGTACTTTTCAGTTTCAGCGAGTCGAAATTGCTTTTTCTTTGCCAGTGAAACCCATTCGCCTAATGTATTTTTGATTTTTGGTTTCGGATAGCAAGTAGACATGAACGTGCTATGGTGATCAGAGTATTCAACCATTCCCACTAAATTGGTTAATTCAGGTCTATTTTTTATTTTTATTTCTGAAAAACTTGGATCACCAATTGCACTTAAAATTTGTCTGACACGGTCGGTGCGAAAGTTTAAACAGAAAAAACCATCATCTTGTTTTATTCCTGAGTATCCTTGGATTACTGTTGGCAGTATAAATTCGTCTGAAATGCCAGCCTCATAAGCATTGGCAATTGCCGCGGTAGCGTCAGCTGTCTCCACATTACTATCGCCAAACACCATTGTGTTGTAAGCTAACTCTACACGATCCCATCGATTGTCACGATCCATTGCATAATAGCGCCCCATGACTGTTCCGACTTCAACATTGACGCTTAAATGTGGTGTTATTTTTTCAATAAATTCAATGGCTGATCGCGGCGCAACATCACGGCCGTCGGTTATGAGATGTAAGGTGATAGGGATATCATGAGATCGGAACAACTTTATTGATGCCATTAAGTGATTAAGGTGGCCATGCACGCCACCATCGGAAAGAAGGCTCATTAAGTGGGCCCGACCCCTCTTATTTTTGATGATTTTGATCTGGTTCAGAAGTATTTCATTTTTGAAAAAATTCTTGTTTTCTATTTCTAAATCTATTTGACCTAAATCCATGGAGACTATTCTACCGGCACCAATATTCATGTGCCCTACTTCTGAATTTCCCATTTGGCCATGCGGTAATCCAACATCTTTCCCATGTGTTAGAAGTGTGGTTTTTGGGCAAGTTGACCATAAATGATCAAAATTTGGAGTTTTTGCTAAAGCTGGGGCATTACTATTTTTATCTTTTGACAAACCCCATCCATCTAAGATGCATAAAACCACAGGCGGCATAAATTCTACCTTAAAAAATATAAATTCAATCTCTAGCTCTGACTGTTGGTTTTCTCAACAGCATTCTAGTATCTTTTACATGAATGGTACAAATGGGACGTCGCATGATGCCAAAATTGAAGTGATTAAAATTAAGAACAAGATACGCATTGATTACTCCCTATGGTATGGACTTCCAGCAAGAATAGTTGCTGCTCTATATAATTGCTCAGCTAGCATGACACGAACAAGCATGTGTGGCCAGACCATTTTGCCGAAAGACATTTTCAAATTTGATTTTTCCAGTATTTTTGCATCTAAACCATCAGCGCCACCAATAATCAAATGGCAATGCCCAATACCATCAGCGACCCAGTTTGAAAGATAGTCTGTGAACTCTTTGGATGATAAAGATATACCCCTTTCATCAAGAGCAATGATTTTTGAGTTTTTTTGAAAGTGTTTTTCTAGTAATTGCGCCTCAGTCTTAGGACCGCCACCTTTTTTATCTTCAATTTCAATAATTGGATTTAAAGAAAGGCCAAAAGGTTTTGCCAGCTTTGAAAATCTTGACAAATAATCATCAATTAATTCTTTTTCTGGTGATTTACGAAGCCGCCCAATTGCGCTTATTGAAATTTTCATAAAAAACTTCTCAGTTTATTTTGTCAAAGGCTGCCACATTTTTTCTAATTGGTAAAATTCACGTACTTCGGGTCTAAAAACATGAACGATTACATCACCTGTATCAATTAAAACCCAGTCCCCAGCATTTTTTCCTTCGACCTTACTTGAACGGCCAAAATCTTTTTTAATGTTGTCGACTAGTTTCTCAGAAATTGCGGTCACTTGCCTTGAAGATCGTCCAGAGGCAATAATCATATAATCACCAATGGAAGATTTTCCGCGCAAATCAATTTGCACAATATCTTCTGCCTTATCATTTTTAAGTGAGGTTAGAATTCGATCCAACAGCAATTCGCTTGTTGTCTCTTCGGCTGAGTTTTGAGCCGTCGGCTGCATCGCAGTGTTAACTGCGTCAACAGTAAGTGTCAGAATATCACCCTCCTCGTGTATAGTTATTCATCCTACCTGCTCTGTATTTTAGCATGCGTTCAAATGCGTCGTCAACGACGACGTATCGATATTTGAACTTTACTGACTTGATAGTTGTTTATTTAAAGCTTAATCAGCTTATATGACGCGAATTTTTGATATTGATGATCACGATCGCCTTCCTTGGCGCTTTTTTAGTGTTATGCAAAATATGCGTTGTTATTATCAGAAAAATTGATTTAGAACTTACCAGCTTAAATTTTCAACACACTGGAGAGCAAAATGACAACTCCAAAAACACTTTATGATAAGATTTGGGATGCCCATGTAGCCCATGAGGCTGATGATGGAACCTGCCTTTTATATATCGATCGCCACCTTGTGCATGAGGTCACCAGCCCGCAGGCTTTCGAAGGACTTAGATTAGCTGGGCGAAGTGTGCGCGCGCCAGAAAAAACAATTGCTGTGCCAGACCATAATGTTCCAACAACTATAGATAGGGAAAGCGGCATAGATAACGAAGAAAGTCGTATCCAAGTTGAAGCGCTTGATAAAAATGCACGAGATTTTGGAGTTCACTACTATCCGGTTTCAGATATACGACAAGGCATTGTTCATATCGTTGGACCTGAACAAGGATGGACTTTGCCTGGGATGACAGTCGTTTGTGGTGATAGTCACACCGCTACACATGGTGCGTTCGGAGCTTTAGCCCATGGGATAGGAACTTCTGAAGTTGAGCATGTTTTGGCAACTCAAACCTTAATTCAGAAGAAATCAAAAAATATGAAGGTTGAAATTAAAGGTAAGTTGCGGCCTGGAGTGACAGCAAAGGATATAACACTTTCTGTCATAGGAGCGACGGGAACCGCTGGAGGAACTGGGTACGTTATCGAATATTGTGGAGAAGCCATTCGAGACCTTTCGATGGAGGGCAGAATGACAGTTTGCAATATGGCAATTGAAGGGGGCGCTCGTGCAGGATTGATTGCTCCTGATGAAAAAACTTTTGAGTATTGCAAAGGCCGTCCTCATGCCCCAAAAGGCGCTGCCTGGGAACAAGCCGTAGAATATTGGAAGTCTTTGTTCACAGATGACGGTGCTCATTTTGATAAAGTAATAGAAATAGATGGTGAGGATATAGCGCCAGTTGTAACTTGGGGTACTTCACCGGAAGATGTCCTTCCGATTACAGACAGCGTCCCAGCACCTGAAAGCTTTCAAGGTGGTAAGGTAGAGGCTGTAAAAAGGTCTCTTGATTACATGGGCCTAAGCGCGGGGCAAAAGTTAACTGATATCAAAATTGACACAGTTTTTATCGGTTCTTGTACGAACGGGAGGATAGAAGATTTGCGAGCTGCAGCCAAGATCCTTGAAGGGAAAAAGGTAAAAGATGGCATGCGCGCCATGGTTGTTCCAGGTTCTGGGCTCGTTCGAGCGCAAGCTGAGGAAGAAGGTCTAGCGGATATATTCAAGGATGCAGGTTTTGAATGGCGTTTGGCTGGTTGTTCTATGTGTTTGGCTATGAATCCAGATCAACTTAGTGAAGGTGAACGATGTGCTTCAACTTCAAACCGCAATTTTGAAGGTCGGCAAGGTTATAAGGGGCGTACCCATTTAGTATCGCCGGCTATGGCAGCAGCGGCAGCGGTTACGGGTTATTTAACCGATGTAAGGGAGATGATTTGATGGATAAGTTTGAAAAGTTCAGTGGTATTGCTGCACCAATGCCCTTGGTGAACATTGATACGGATATGATCATTCCAAAGCAGTTTCTAAAAACAATTAAGCGTTCAGGTCTGGGCGTTAATGCTTTTGCAGAGATGCGCTATAATTCGGATGGCTCTGAAGTTGGAGATTTTGTACTCAATAAATCTGCTTACAGAGAAGCCAGCATATTAGTTGCAGGTGATAATTTTGGCTGCGGGTCTTCCCGTGAACACGCGCCTTGGGCTTTATCTGACTTTGGAATTAAGGTTGTCGTGTCCACTTCTTTTGCAGATATCTTTTTTAACAATTGTTTCAAAAATGGAATGTTGCCGATTATTTTGCCCGAAGAACAAGTAGAGATATTAATGAACGACGCAGAAAAAGGTTCCAATGCTCGAATGGAAGTCGATTTGGAGGCGCAAACGATAACGTCTTCGGATGGAAGTGTTTTTTCCTTTGATGTTGATCCTTTCAAGAAGCACTGTCTACTGAACGGATTAGATGACATCGGTTTAACGATGGAAAAATCATCGAGTATTGAAGCTTTTGAAAAAAAATTAGAAATTGAACGGCCCTGGCTTTAACCAAATTATTTGTAAGGATACCTAAAATGACAAACCCATCCATTCTTATATTGCCTGGTGACGGGATTGGACCCGAAGTAATGAAAGAGGTTCGTAAAGTTATTGATTGGTATGGTCAAAATATAGGGCTTGTATTTGATGTGTCTGAAGATTTGGTGGGTGGCATTGCCTACGACACTCATGGAACGCCTTTACATGATGCCACTATGGAAAAAGCTCAACAAGTTGACGCTGTTTTATTAGGTGCGGTGGGTGGACCTGCCTATGATAATTTAGATTTTGGTTTAAAACCTGAAAGAGGCTTGCTGCGGCTTCGCAAAGAAATGGACTTATTTGCTAACTTGCGACCAGCCCAATGTTTTAATGCGCTTGCAGAGTTTTCTTCGTTAAAAAAGGAAGTCGTCTCTGGACTTGATATTATGATTGTCCGTGAACTCACTTCAGGCATTTATTTTGGTGAACCACGAGGCATCATAGAAGAAGGCAATGAGCGCGTTGGAATAAACACGCAGCGATACACAGAAAGTGAGATTGACCGTGTTGCACGATCTGCCTTTGAGCTTGCTCGACGCCGTGGCAATAAAGTTTGTTCAATGGAAAAAGCAAACGTTATGGAGTCTGGAGTTTTATGGCGAGAAGTGGTGCAAAAAGTGCATGATGAAGACTATCAGGATGTTGAACTCTCTCATATGTACGCAGATGCTGGCGCTATGCAGTTATGCCGGTGGCCGAAGCAATTTGATGTTATTGTAACTGATAACTTGTTTGGTGATTTACTATCTGACGCTGCAGCGATGTTGACTGGATCACTTGGAATGTTGCCTTCTGCCTCTCTTGGGGCACTCATGGCGAACGGCCGACCCAAGGCATTATATGAGCCGGTTCATGGATCAGCTCCAGATATTGCTGGTGAAGGTAAAGCAAATCCGATTGCTTGTATTTTAAGTTTTGCAATGGCTTTGAGATATTCCTTTGATGAAGGAAAAGAGGCTGATCGTTTAGAGGCAGCCGTGGAAAGTGTTCTTGCGGACGGTTACCGAACCGCTGACTTACTGGGTGAGGAGGGTGTTGATCCTGTCAGCACACAGCAAATGGGCGACGCAATTTTGGCAGCTTTAAATGCGACTTTATAGAAGTTGTTAAGGGTTAAATTTAATCAAAACTAGATAACTTGAGCCGATGAAAACAGCACTCCTGGTTATAGATGTTCAAAATGATTTTTGCCCAGCAGGTGCATTAGAAGTAGCAGGTGGCAATGAGATTATTCCTTATATTAATGAGGAAATGGCGAAATACGAATGTGTTGTGCTCACGCAAGATTGGCATCCCAAAGGGCATTCATCCTTTGCCACAAGTCATGAGGGAAAAAATCCGCTGGAATTGATTAAAATGCCTTATGGTGATCAAGTTTTATGGCCTGATCACTGCGTACAAGGCAGTAAAGGCGCAGAGTTTCACCCAGATTTAAATATTGAGCAAGCAAATGCCATTATAAGGAAGGGTTCTGATCCGCGCATTGATAGTTACTCGGCCTTCTTTGAAAATGACAGAAAAACTCCCACCGGATTAGATGGATATTTAAAATCACTTGAAATAGAAAATATAAATTTGGTTGGCTTGGCGACTGACTTTTGTGTAAATTATTCGGCACAGGATGCTGCTAATTTGGGGTATAAAGTTTCAGTTCTGGAGAAGATGTGTAGAGCTATTGATTTAAATGGATCACTTGCCGCTGCGAAGAGTGAAATGCAAGACTGTGGAGTGGAGTTTATCTAATGGTTGATATCGCGAGACGCGTTTGGAACCATAAGTGGAAAATTGATCCTATAGTGAGGTCTCTTCTCGACACGGACTTTTATAAACTATTGATGTGCCAATCAATTTTCCGGAATAAGCCTGATACCTCCGTCACTTTTAGTCTTATCAACAGAAACAACAATATAAAGTTAGCGGAGCTTATAGATGAGGGTGAGCTGCGTGAACAATTAGACCATATCCGCAGTTTATCTTTATCTAGAGGTGAAAGCACGTGGTTGCGAGGTAATACATTCTACGGAAAAAGGCAGATGTTTCGCCCGGACTTTATGGAATGGTTTGAAACATTAAAACTACCTGCCTATCATTTGGAAAAAATAGATGGTCAATATGAGCTAACATTTGAAGGTTCATGGCCGGAAGTTATGCTATGGGAAGTTCCTGCTTTATCAGTGTTAATGGAATTGAGAGGTCGTGCCGTCTTAAATACAATGGCAAAATTTGAATTAGAAGTTTTGTATGCTCGAGCAATGACAAAGCTTTGGGAAAAAATAGAAAATTTACGAGAAATAGACGATCTTAAAATAGCAGACTTCGGAACACGTAGACGGCATTCGTTTCTCTGGCAGGATTGGGCTGTTCAGGCTATGTTAGAAGGTCTTGAAGATAAATTCATAGGGACATCCAATTGCCTGATCGCCATGAAACGAGATATAGAAGCTATTGGGACAAATGCCCATGAGCTTCCGATGATTTACTGTGCTCTGGCTGAAAACGATGAAGAACTTTCTAATGCGCCCTATCAAGTTTTGGCGGACTGGCATGAGGAACACGACGGTAATTTACGCATTATTTTACCGGATACATATGGAACAGAGGGCTTTTTAAAAAGAGCCCCTGATTGGTTGAAGCAATGGACAGGTATTAGGATTGATAGTGGTGATCCTATACAAGGCGCTGAGGCGGCAATAGAATGGTGGAAAGGCAAAGGAGAAAATCCTCAGGAAAAGCTGGTTATATTTTCGGATGGATTGGACTCTCATACTATAAAAGATTTGCATCGAAGGTTCCATGAACGTGTTAAGGTCTCTTTTGGATGGGGAACAAATTTAACAAATGATTTTAGAGGCTTGGTAGCGGATGGATCGTTAGATGCCTTTTCGCTTGTTTGCAAACCTGTCAAAGCCAATGGAAATTCAACAGTAAAGTTATCTGATAATCTAAATAAGGCCATGGGGTCATCCGCAGAGATTGATCGCTATAAGCAGGTGTTTGGAGTTGGAAAACAAAAGTCGTTTGATATTGTTGTATAGCTCAAAGTGGTAATTCTCAAATGTATCCCGTAATTCGCATGGCAAAGGAATTTTGGGTAAATAGGCGAACTCCAACTTTAAAACTTGGAGAATTTCATGTTTCTCATCATCTCTGTTGGCCTTGGGATTTGGATTTGTGGTTAGAGCTCAACAATGGACGGGCACTTACTTTATATGATTTAGGAAGGCTAGTTTTGGCTAAGCGGACTGGCCTACTTACTTTACTGAAAGAAAAAGGCTGGAGTATGCCAATGGCTGGTGCGTCCGTTCGCTATCGTCGTCGTGTCCATGTATTTGAACGCTTTGAGATGAAAAGCAGAGGTTTGTGTTGGGATGAACGGTTTTTTTACATAGAGCAGTCTATGTGGAAAAAAAATGGCGAATGTGCAGGTCATATCATTTACCGGTGTGCCTTCGTGGACAAGGCTGGAATTATTAATCCTGAAAGAGTTATTGAGGCACTAGGAGTGGAAATAAAACAACCCTCAATACCAGATTGGATTTCTAAGTGGATTGAGGCCGAAAATCATCGTCCATGGCCACCAGATAAAGAATAACTTGGTATATATAAGTAAATAATGTTTAAGTGATCAGAGTTATCTTGGAGATTTCTAATGTCACAAAGTAAGCGCATTTGGGGTTGGTTTTTTTATGACTGGGCATGCCAACCTTTTTACACATTAATGCTAACTTTCTTTTTTGCCCCTTACTTTGCAACAGTGGCTGCTGACTACTTCGTAGCGTCTGGCATGGAAATAGAAGCATCAAAAGCAAAAGCCCAAACAATGTGGTCAATATGTCTTTCAGCCTCTGGTTTGTTTATCGGTATTAGTGCGCCAATTTTAGGGGCAATTGCTGACACCTCTGGCCGTCGTATGCCTTGGATATATGTTTTCTCTATAATGTTAATAGTTGGAGCTCTGGGAACATGGGTCGGTGTTCCTGATGGATCCAATTTAACTCTTATGCTTTACTTTTTTGCCCTTGGTTATATCGGTACTGAGTTTGCTTTGATATTTACGAATGCCCAGTTAACAACCTTGGGTAATCAAAATGAGATCGGTAAAATTTCTGGTTCAGGATTTGGATTTGGATACCTGGGCGGTGTTTTTGCCCTGGCCATCGCATTATTATTTCTTGTTGAGCAACCTAACGGTACGACATTTATGTTGGGTATTGAGCCTCTATTTGGGTTTTTAAATCCAGAAAACATGGAAGGTACCCGTTTTGTTGGGCCTCTGGCAGCGGTCTGGTTTATTGTATTTGCCATACCCTATTTCAAAAATATGAAAGATGACCCTGCGCTTTTAAATAAAATTAACGTAGGGAAAGGTTTGAAAGACCTTTTTCAACTACTTAAGAGTCTAAAAGCCAGAAAGAGCCTAAGCGCTTATTTGGTCTCCTCAATGTTCTATAGAGATGCAATGAATGGGCTCTATAGCTTTGGTGGCGTCTATGCGGCACTCGTATTGGATTGGACAATTACTCAACTAGGAATTTTTGGAATTATTGCAGCCCTTGGCGCGGCCCTGTTTAGTTGGCTTGGTGGAAAGGCTGATAGCTTACTCGGCCCTAAGCCGGTAATTACTTTTTGCATCTATATAATGATTATTGTTTGCATAACTATTGTTGGTATGACGCCAAATTCTTTATTTGGAATTCAATTATCAGATGGATCCACTCTGCCCGATACGATTTTTATGGTGTGCGGTGTTTTGATTGGGGGTTTTGGTGGGGCAATGCAGGCTGCTAGCCGTACTATGATGGTTAGGCATACAACAATAGAGCGGTCCACTGAAGCATTTGGATTATATGGATTAATGGGGCGTGCAACTGCATTTCTTGCACCCACGCTGATTGGTATCGTAACAGCGATCACCCAAAGTCCTCGCTTGGGCGTGTCTCCTCTTATTGGTCTTTTTATTATAGGTTTGCTTGTTTTAGTTTGGGTTGATGCAGATGGTGAAAAAAGCTCTTAAAAAATTATGGATTATCAAACTAGGCATTATTTTATGTTTTACTCCTCTCGTGGCCTTTTCTGCTTCCTTTACTCAAAATTCTCCAGGTGAAGCGAGGGACTATTTTGGAAAATTTTCTAATCCATCGAAGCAGCAGTCTAATCCAATAGGCGGTTATTCATATGGGTGTTTGGCTGGAGGCCAAATATTACCTGAGAGTGGTCCAACTTGGCAGGCCATGCGACTTTCTCGTAACAGAAACTGGGGTCACCCAGTTTTGTTGGATTACTTAGTTGATCTTTCTGAAAAAGCGGCCCGTTTGGATGGTTGGAAGGGACTTTATATTGGTGATTTGGCCCAGCCCAGAGGAGGACAAATGGTCTCTGGCCATGCCAGTCACCAGACAGGTTTAGATGTTGATATATGGATGTTACCAGCAAATAATTTGAAATTAACAAGAACTGAGCGTGAAAATATTAGTTCAATTTCATTACGCAGATCAAAAGGTGCATTCGTAAACAAGTCTTGGACAGCTGAGCACCACAAATTGCTGCGTTTTGCCGCAAGTGATCCGCGCGTAGCAAGGATTTTTGTTTTCCCTGGTGCGAAGGTTAAAATGTGTGAAGATGAAAAAGGGGATAGAGCCTGGCTTAGAAAAATTAGGCCTTGGTATGGGCATCACTATCACTTTCATGTCAGGTTAAAGTGCCCCAGTGATGCAAAGGAATGCGAAAATCAGCCTCCACCTCCTCTTGGTGATGGTTGCGATGGTGCAAAAAAATGGGTTCAAAATATACTGAAACCACCTAAGAGAGATCCAAATGCTCCAAAACCAAAGCCAAAGCCCCCACTCACACTTAAACGTATACCAAAGCAGTGTATTGGCGTTTTAAATGCGCCAGGAGTAGGCGTAAATTAATTATACTTGTTAATGGGACTAAACCCGATTAAGTAATCATCGTTCCCGATGAGCGGGGGCCAAGTCTCCGAGCACCTTGATAAAACGGGATATAATATGAAGAAGCTTTTTCCTGGCATTCTTGCCATGGCTACAATCGTTGTAGTCTCTAACATTTTAGTGCAATTTTTTATAGGTAATTGGCTCACTTGGGGAGCATTTACTTATCCTTTTGCGTTTTTAGTTACAGACATAATAAACAGAATGTATGGCCCATCAGATGCACGCCGTGTTGTGTTTTTTGGGTTTATTGTGGGTATTATATGTTCACTGATTGGTACTCAGATTAACATTGAAATTGCCCCAGATTTTATGGCCCCAGCGGTTACTATTAGAATTGCAATTGGATCTGCTACAGCATTTTTATGTGCTCAGTTATTGGATGTGATAATTTTTGATCGGCTGCGGCATGGTACTTGGTGGAGGGCGCCATTACTCTCCACATTAATTGGATCAACTGTAGACACAATTTTGTTTTTCTTTATTTCCTTTTCGTTTGCGATGACAACTTTTTTAGGCACCGATCACAATATTGATTTTTTTAATGAAATCGTAATGGGTCCCTTAGGTTTTGAACAGACGCGGTGGATTGCTACTGCTTTGGTAGACTGGTCTGTCAAGGTATCCATTGCACTGATTGCTCTCATTCCTTTCAGGATGATAATTATTTCTTATTACGCCAGAAATAATTAGCTTTTGACATTTTAGTTTTTTGTGTCAAGCTGTGGATAACTGAAACAAATGAAAGGAGGTGGTCCAGTGTCTAAAGAGGTATTGGAGAGAGGTGTCGGAACAGTTGAGGAGTTTGCGCTCTAAGGCAGCCCTTGAGGAGTGAAGTCCGCAATTGGTATTTCCTAACCGACCCACTTCCCTACAATCTCAAAAAGTTTTTTAGGGCGGTCCTTGTGGCCGCCCTTTTCATTAAACATTTTTTTAAACGTGATGCTCAAGATAAACGAAAATATAACGATAGAAGATTGGGAACTTGTAGAGAGTTTCGTTCGTTCTTCAGGTCCTGGTGGGCAAAACGTAAACAAAGTGAGTAGTGCGGTTGAGCTAAGGTTTGAGGCACTAAGATCTCCCAATTTGCCTACTCAAGTAAAAGTTCGGTTAAAGAAGATCGTTGGCCGGCGTTGGACAAATGAAGGAGCTATTGTAATCCAAGTCGAAGAAACCCGTTATCAAGCGAGAAATCGGGAAATTGCTCGCAAAAGACTTAAGGAACTTATACTTAAAGCAACAATTGTTCAAAAAAAGAGAATTGCAACCAAGCCAACGGCAAGTAGTCAAAGGCGAAGGATAAAAAGCAAAAAGCAACGGGGAGAGATTAAAGTCGGTCGAAAAACTATAAGAAAAGAAAGCGATCTCGATTTCTAATGCAGCAGTAAAGCCTTCTATTTTACTTTTGCTTTTGCACTCATCGCTAGCGAACCGTCTTCTCTTTCAATCCATAAAGAGTACTCACTTGTGTCAATTTGTTTTCCTCGGACTTTAAACTTCATATGATCGAAAACTGGCGCCATTGCTCTGAATTCAAAATTCTGGACAATGCAATTGGGTTTATGGCTGGCTAAACCGTCTAGCAACAATGTGGCCAGTAAAGGCCCGTGTACAACCAAACCATCATAGCCTTCTGTTTCGGTACAGAACGGGTGATCATAATGAATTCTGTGACCGTTAAAAGTTAATGCTGAGTATCGAAACAACAAAACTGGATCAGGGTTTATATCATTTGAAAAATCAAACTCTTTGGGAGCTTCTACCAATTTTGCTGATGCCGAAGAACTAGTAGCTTTTTCGCGATAAACAATATCGTGCTCTTCATTAATACAAATGGAACCGTCACTACTCACTTCATGAGTCACGGTTACAAAAACTAAATTTCCCGAGCGTCCAGATTTGGCAGAGACACTTTTAATTGTGCTGGTTTTTTTATATTCATTACCAAGCCTCAGGGGCGATAAAAATTTTATGCGACTTCCTGCCCACATGCGTCTGGGAAGTGGCACTGGTGGTAGAAAATCACCCAACGCTGCATGTCCGTCGTAGCCGGCTTCTGATAACCTGAAAATTGGCAGAAAATAAAGCCAATGCCATAATGGCGGTAAATTTTTATTTTCTGAGTAATCCAGTTCTTTGTGATTTAATGTGGCCGCCAAAGCGGTGGCTGGGAAAGAAGTTAAAACATCGGTTCTTTCCTCGGTTTTTCCAATCCATTTCTGTAATTCTTCTGTTTTCATATCAATCGGTCGGTATTGTTTTGATTAAAGCCGGAAGCTCCATAATTTTTTCATTCCATGAGGCTAAATTTGAGTGTCCATTACGCCACTGCCTGGCATCGTGTCGAAAGTCTAAATAACCGAGCGCGCAGGCAACTGCTATCTGGCCCATATTTAGGTTTCCTTCCATACTTTTGAATTCACCGTTTTCGAGTGCTTTGACTGCATGTAAAACTTTTGACCATTGAGCTTCCATCCAAGATGGCGATTGCTCATTTTCAGGCCGCAATTTGGTTTCATATGTAATGGATACAGCACTCTCCATTATACCATCTGCTAAAGCTTCTAGGGTTAGAATATCATGCATGCTTTCTTGAGGGTAAAGATTTGATCCGGCTAGATCGTCAAGAAATCGAGTTATGACACGACTATCAAATAAAGCTTTTCCGTCATCTAAAATCATTACTGGAATTTTACCTAATGGATTTGCTGCCCTTGCTTCCTCTGCCACAGAAAGGGCGGTCGTTTTTACATTGACCAATTCAATCCGATCATCAAGACCGGCATGATGGATAAGTGTTGTCACTTTGCGGACAAAAGGAGATGGTGGTGAGTAAACTAACTTCATTTGGTTATTCCTAAATGGCCTTAACTTTTTGTTTAGATTTTGAGTTTAACAGAAAATTAGCAACATAAAATGTGAAATAAACACTAAGTTATATACTAAGGGAATAGTGCCACTGGATCATTTTCTTCCCATTTAGGGTATTTTTTCATAACTGAACTAAACATTTCGGAAGTTTTGAAATTTTCTAACCAAATTGCAACTTTTGGCCAGGGTTGAGATAAAAACCAGTCAAAATCAATATGAGCAAATTGTCTGACAAATGGCAAAATGGCTATATCAGCTAAATTTAATTTTTCGCCAAACAAACAGGGTTTCAGCTCACTTTCTAGTAAGTTTAAAAATTTACTAGCGTGCATGCGGTTTTCTTGTGGGTCTTCCTCTGGATATCGATTGGGATACTTAGTTCGATCAAGGGCCTTTTTGAACGGACCATCACATGTTCTGATTAAATTTAAGCTGCTCTCACTTTCTTCTAACCAATTTTCAGGATCATTTATATTTAAAGCCCAAATCATAATTTCGAGGCTTTCATCCAAAATAGTATCTTTAGTTTGCAAACAAGGGACAGTTTTACTCTCTGATGTTTCTAAAAATTTAGGTGCTTTTTCTCGCAATAAAACCTCACGCAACTCGACTTGAATACCTGCGGAGTAGATGGCTAGTCGAGCCCGAATTGCGTAAGGGCAACGACGAAAACTATAAAGTATAGGTCTATTATCCATTTGTTTTAAATCGCAGTTGCAAAAAGCTGTTTTTCATTTGCATCAGTAATTTTACCTAAAACAATACTACCTTCGACTTGTTGTTTATCAAATTTTACTTCGGTAAATTGTTCTGTTCTACCCATGTAGGCATTTTCCATAAGAATATTATGGTTTTTTCCAAGCTGTGATGACAGGTGGCTCTTTACTCGTTTTTTACCTAAATCCCTCAAAACAGCAGCCCTTTTTTTTATTTGATTGCCATTTACCTGAGGCATTTTTGCAGCAGGAGTTCCTTCTCGAGGGGAATAGGGGAAAATGTGAAGCCATGTTAGTTCACACTCTTTAATTAAGTTAACAGAGTTCTGAAAATGCTCCTCTGTCTCTGTTGGAAACCCAGCAATTATGTCGGCACCAAAGGTAATTTCTGGTCTTACTTTTCTTGCCTCCTCACAGAATGCGATAGCATCTTTTCTCAGATGCCTGCGTTTCATACGCTTTAGAATTAAATCATCTCCATGTTGTAGGCTGAGGTGTAAATGAGGCATTAACCTTTTTTCAGTGGCAATCGCCTGCATGAGATTTTCATCAACTTCAATGCTATCAATAGAGCTAATTCGTAGTCTTGGTAGGTCTGGTACTAACTTTAATATTCGCATCACTAAGTCACCCAACTTTGGAGTGCTTGGTAAATCTGCTCCCCAACTTGTAAGATCTACGCCCGTCAGGACAACTTCATTAAAACCTTTATCGACCAGTCGCTTTATTTGGTCGACGATAACGCCTGCGGGAACGGATCGAGAGTTTCCTCTGCCGTACGGAATGATGCAGAAAGTACATCGGTGGTCACAGCCATTTTGTACTTGGACATATGCTCTACTTCGAGAACCGAAGCCGTCGATTAAATGGCCTGCGGTTTCATTAACTGACATGATATCATCAACTTTTATTTTTTCAGTTTCAAAGGTTTCATTATTTGAAAGCTGTGACCAAGTTTTTTGCTGCATTTTTTCTGAATTACCAATTACCAGATCTACCTCAGCCATATTTGCAAAACTATTAGGATCAATTTGAGCTGCGCAGCCTGTCACTATTACTTTTGCACTTGGATTTTCTTTTCGAAGTTTCCTAACTTCCTGTTTTGATTTACGCACTGCTTCTGCGGTTACCGCACAGGTGTTTATAATAACAGCGTCATTCAGTCCTGAGGAAGTTGCAAGCTCCCGCATAGCTTCAGTTTCGTAAGCGTTAAGCCTACACCCAAGTGTTGATAATTTTGGTGTGGGGACAGTCATAAACTCTTTAAAAACTCATCGGAAAAGTGACCAGAAAAAACTTGCATTGTTGGCCCTGTCATCCAGACACCATCCTCACGCCAGTTTATGTCTAAAATACCACCGTCCAGTTCTATTTGGACATTTTTTCCAGTTAATCCTCGTCTGTTAGCTGAGACAGCCGTTGCGCAAGAAGAAGATCCAGAGGCTAAAGTTACACCAACCCCCCGCTCCCAAACGCGCATTCTAATTCGATCTGGGGCTGTAATAGAAGCAAATTGCACATTTGTTCGCTCTGGAAACAGGGGATGGTTTTCAAATTTTGGACCCATCTCTTCGAGATTTATTTTCTCGGCATCTTCAACAAAGAAAGTACAGTGTGGGTTTCCCATACCAGTAGCAGAAGGAGCTCCTTCTATTGGAAGTTCCAAAGTTGGGATATTTTTAGCAAGAGGGACTTTATCCCATTCGAGTGCAGGTTGCCCCATATTCACAGAAGTCTCACCATTTCCCAAATCTACTGCAGGTATTTGTCCGTGTGTTGTGGTGAGCGTTAAGGTTTTTTTGGATGTCTCATCCATTAAATATCGTGCAATGCATCGGGTAGCATTACCACATGCAAAAGACTCAGAGCCGTCCGAATTATAGAATGAGAGATGGGCATCAAAGTCGCCTTTGGAGATAACCGCTAGTTGATCGAAGCCTACACCAAAGTGCCTATCTGCAATACTGGATATAACCTTTTGAGAAAGCTGAATCTCTCTCTTTCGAGCGTCAATCACGACAAAGTCATTGCCCAGGCCATGCATTTTCATAAATGGCAAATTATGTATGTTTCTTGAATCCATATGCTGCATATACGCTTCCAAACCATATGAATCCAGTAATACAACGATTATTTTCGTTTTCGGGGTTGACCAGACGTTCTGTGGTTCCTAAGTAGCTCTTTAGTGGGCCGTTAGCTCAGTTGGTAGAGCAACTGACTTTTAATCAGTGGGTCACAGGTTCAAATCCTGTACGGCTCACCACTAAAATCAATGACTTAGCGGAAATTTAGAAGAGCGGAAGACCTGTTGGGGAAACGCTGGGGAAACATTCTACCGTACTTTCAGCAGATTAAGGGG
>LUMR01000285.1_pt1 | contig 24742 bp, 22 predicted proteins | sample 730041 | NCBI WGS metagenome assembly LUMR01 (sample SAMN03860258, study PRJNA289734) | marine metagenome | biome: seawater column; feature: ocean; material: water; isolation source: Red Sea water column Station 12 - depth 10m | place: Saudi Arabia: Red Sea | collected 2011-10-15 | depth 10 m | reverse complement strand
AGAAAGCCAAAGGCCTTTTGATATTGACAATTTAGATGATTTACCTGCGAATAGAGTCGGTAAAAGTAGAATGAAAAATTTTTTACCCCAGAGTTCTTCTGATTTTATTTATGCAATTATAGTTGAAGAATCTGTTGGAGCACTATTATTAGCTGGTTTTTTACCCGGTGTATTTTCTGCAATTGTGTACGCGTTAATAATTATTTTATGGGCTAAAAAGAATCCTAAATTAGGTCCTCCATCTAGAAGATATACGTTAAATGAAAAATTAAAAACTCTACCAGGGATTTTGCCTATTGCGATTGTTATTGCCACAATTATAAGTGCTATTTATGCAGGTTGGGCTACTCCAACTGAAGCTGGGTCTTTAGGTGCATTTGTAGTTCTTATTATGGCAATTTATAATAAAGTTAAGATAGAATGTGACCCTGTTGTGGCAATGGTTTGGCATTGTTATCTCCTAATTATTTGTTGTATCTTGCTTGTATTTTAACATAGTTTTTGTTGCTTTGTCCTAATTCTGGATCATCTGCAATCATTATTAATACTTCTTGGATATGTTATTTTAGGAATGTTTATAGATGCAATAGGATTATTATTACTAACACTGCCAGTTGTATATCCAGCTGTAATGTTATTAAATGGTGGACCAGACGTTACAGCCGCAGAAAGTCCATTTGGAATGACATTCAATCAAGTCAGTGTTTGGTTTGGTATTATTGTTGTTAAAATGGCCGAAGTTTGTCTTATAACACCTCCTATTGGTCTAAATTGTTTTGTGGTTGCAGGTGTAAGGAAAGATATACCTGTTACTGATGTATTTAAAGGAGTAACTTTATTCTTTATTGCAGACATATTAACAATTTTAGGATTAGTATTATTCCCTCAAGTAATAACTTGGCTTCCTGATTTAATGATGAGTTAATATCAACTATTATTTGGAAAAGTGTATTGAGCGCCTAAAGATTTTCCAACTGGCCATCTTCCTGTAACCGTCTTAAGTCTGGTATAAAACCTAACACCTTCCATTCCATATACGGCATGTCCTCCAAAAACAGACTTTTTCCAACCACCAAAAGAATGATATGCCATTGGAACTGGAATTGGTACATTAATACCTACCATTCCTATTTGACATTCGTTTGCAAATTTCCTGGCAACACCACCATCAGAAGTAAAAATAGCAGTACCATTTCCATATTCATGGTTATTAACCATTTCTAACGCTTCTACCATACTCTCAGACCTTACCATTGACATAACAGGCCCAAATATTTCTTCTTGTGCAATTGCCATTTCATTGGATACATCAGCAAAGACTGTTGGCTTCACATACCAACCAGTTTTATAACCTTCGGGTTTACCAAGACCACCTGTTAAAAGAGTGGCACCTTCATCAAGTCCTTTTTGGATCATTGTCTGTACGCGTTCGAACTGAATTTGATCAAACAGTGGGCCAATATGATCACCCTCTTGAGCAGGATCACCAACAGTAATTGAATTTGCCGCACTCTTTGCAATTTTTAGAACCTCTTCATAACACGAACGCTCAACCAGAAGCCGTGTTGGTGCATCACAGGATTGCCCAGTATTAAACATGCATTCGTCTATCGAGGCAGTAACGCGCTCCTCAAGATCGCAATCGGCAAATATGAGATTTGGTGACTTACCACCAAGTTCGAGAGTCACTCTTTTAACTGTTTCAGCGGCATCTTGCGTGACTGCCCTGCCGGCACGGGTAGAACCGGTAAAAGACATCATTTGTATATCAGGGTGGCGAGACATCGCCGAACCAACCGTTTCTCCTAAACCATGTATTAGATTGAATACTCCCGGCGGGTAGCCGGCCTCATGAATGATCTCAGAATAAATCATTGCGGAAATTGGTGTATGTTCAGAGGGTTTCAAAATGCAAGTGCAGCCAGTTGCTAGCGCTGGAATAACTTTCAAAGCGATCTGATTTATTGGCCAATTCCAGGGCGTAATCAGCCCACAAACTCCAATAGGTTCACGGATCAATATATCACTATTTGACAATTGGCATCGCTCTTCTAACATTTCAAGTGCTTCAATATACCCTTGAAGATGTCCAATCGCAGCATCAGCCTGCGCATCTCGTGCCATAGTTATGGGGGCGCCCATCTCCATGCGCATTGCCTGCGCAAGATCCTCAAACCGCTTCTCTGTTACGCTCTTCAGCTTATTTAAAAGCGCCAAGCGATCAGCCTTGCTGATCAATGAGAAACTGTTAAAGGCGGATTTAGCTGCGGCAACAGCGTTGTCCACGTCAGCAGTATTTCCCAAGGCAACAGTACCAATTTGCTCCTCTGTGGCTGGATTTAAAACTGGCATAATATCGTCTGAAATTGGGTTTACCCACTCCCCAGCGATGTAAAATTTTGAAAGATTTTTCATTTGATTTTATTCCACTTTGACCAGGCGTACTTTTCATATTGCTTGTCAACTGGCGTACGCGCCAAATGGTTGATGTAGTTACTAATCGTTTTTTGGGCTAAGCCGAGTACAACTTCCAACATATTTTGATGAGTGTAACCTGCGCTGAGGAACTTTGAGATTTCAGCGTCACTTGCGTTACCATGGTTTCGTAACATCAGCAAAGTAAAATCACGTAAAGCTTCAAGGCGAGCTGTTGGGAGAGCTGTTTCATTTCGCAGAGCATCTGAAACCGCCTTATCAATCTTCATCGCCTTGGCCATGTAAGTGTGCGCTGGAACACAGAAGTGACATTGATTTTCAACATTTATGGTCTGCCAAATCACAGTTTTTTCTTCATTAGTAAAGCTTGATGCCATGAATGCCTTGTGCAGCATCGCATAAGCGGTCAGAGTTTCTGGAGACTCAGCCGTTACTGAATAAAAACCGTTTGGCCCTGACTGTTCAAGCAATTGCCTCAGAAGTGGTTTGCTTTTCTCTGGAGCTGTTTCAAGGTTGTGCTTTGGGAATGTATTAGGCATTATTTGGCTCCTTTCCCTCGTTTAGCGAGCTTTGTTCAATGAGGTTTTTACCAAAAGACACATTTCGGCTAAGCTGGCGGCTCTTGGGTTTGTTCTTGCAGCGCTATCGAGTAATGCTTTCCTAGCAATACGTTCCTCACAACCCTTTGGGACACTGATTTCACTCAGGGATCGAGGTATGTCAATTTCATCAAGACGTCGCTCAATCTCTGTAATAAAGTCCTCAACAGATAAGTCCTCAAGCTCCATGGCCTCACCCATACGCTTCACTTTGTCTTCCATACCAGGCAAATTAAACCTCAGGACTACAGGGAGAATAATTGCATTAGTTAGACCGTGTTGTGTATTGTACTCTGCGCCGATCATGTGTGAAATTGCATGAACGTGTCCAAGCCCTTTGAGAAAAGCAATTCCTGCAAGGCAAGATCCAACCAACATTGCACCTCGCGCAACTAGATTATCTGGTTCTCTCACTGCCACGGGCAACCATTTACTTATTAAATTCAAGCTTTCCAGAGCGAGACCATCACAAAGGGGATGAAAACCTGGAACACAATAGGCCTCAATCGCGTGCACCATGGCGTCAGCTCCCGTCCAGGCGGTAAGGTTGGCAGGTAGGCTAACGGTCAATTCTGGGTCTAGCAGAGCTAAAGATGGTTTTAATTGTGGATGGCAGATACAGAATTTCATGCCTTTGCCTGTATGAGTGACCATTGCCGTACTTTCGGTTTCGGCGCCTGTTCCTGCTGTTGTGGGAATGGTGATCAGTGTTGGAAATGCTTTATCAGGGCTTATAGCTACGGGCTCGGCTTCCCATTCAAAATCCCAAAGATCTATTTCATTTTTGGCTGTTAGGCAGATCGCTTTACCACCATCCATAGCACTGCCACCTCCAATTGCGATGATCGCATCGTGATTTCCAGACCGAAATGCCTCGCGCCCAGCGCCTATTTCATCGTCACGCGGATTTGGTGAGATATCCGAGAATATGCCTGATGCAAGTCCCGCTCTGGCCAAGTAATCATACAGTTGCGAAATGAACTGCAAGTCGCTGCTACCTTTGTCTGTCACGATCAACGGGTTGGAAAGCCCCATCGCTGCGCAGCGTTGGCCGATTTCGGACAGCCGACCTGGCCCATACGCAATTGGTATTGGAAACATCCAATCTTGCGGTTCTAAAATTTCAGGGTTAGTCATGATATGTTTTGCTTTATTGGATCTTACTGTGGTCGTTCAGGGATACTGCGATCCACGCCACGTACGATGTTTTTCTCTTGGTCGAAGAATGGCGGTTGGACGACCTCACCCTCGTGCACGCTGCCGTCGGGCAAGCGCATCGACAGCGAACGACCTATCCAATCGCCGGGTGCATTGAAACGTACATAGCCCACACCAAGCCCAAGCGTAGGTGAGGGAATGCCAGCGGTGATGTGACCGACCTCGATGTCTTTATCCAACACGACGCTGCCCGCTGCCGGTGTGTCAGTGGCACAAGTCAGGCCAAACAGGCAACACCGCGTGTCTTTTCCAACTAGTGCTTCGCGTCCGATGAAATCACCTTTATCCATGTTGATGAAGGGCGCCAGACCCGCTTCAAATGGCGTCATATCTGGCGTTAAATCGGTGCCATTGCCAAGGATACCACCCTCAATCCTGCGAATGGTTAAGGCACGTGTCGACGAAAACTCCATACCGTGAGGTGCTCCGCAAGCCATCAAGTGATCCCACAGAGCAATATGATCAGTGTTGGCCCCGTCGGTGTAGACTTCAAACCCAAGTTCATTGGTAAAACCGGTGCGAGAGATATAGAGACGCTGACCTCCCAATTCGAAAAACCCAGAACGGAAATACTTCATGGTCTCGTCGATAGCGCCGCCAGAGGCCGCGTTCATGATATCAAAAGAGGCTGGGCCTTGAATTTGAAGAACACGGCTGTGTGGGTCTGAAATAGTGACATCAAAGCCGCCACTGTGAGCCAACAGCCACATTTCAAATGGGCCATCCGCCTGAACATACCAGAAACGGTTTTTACCCATCCGAAACATTACGCCATCCATGAAGACGCCACCATGGGGTGTGCAAGCAATGGCGTAATATCCGCGCCCTTCGGTCATAGTTGCCACTTTGCGGGCAAAGATCTTTTCAAGGAACGGCACAGCGTCAGGTCCGGATATTTCAACAGGTTTTTCAGGTACGTCGAAAATCAGCGCCTTCTGTCGTAAGCACCAATATTTATGAAGGTAATCCTCGCCTATAAAAATCGGAAAATAACGGCCTGCATAAACGCCGCGGATCATCTCTGGACAATCGGTGCGTTCGATAAAGGGCGATTCCTCAAAGCGCCGGGCGCTTATAGATACATTATTAAAAAGATCAGAAGCTTCTTGAAGGTTGCTCACGATGTATCCTTTTCTTTCTTTTTTCTAAAGGGACGTAGAATTATTTTATTGTCAGGCCTAATGCTTCGCTTCTTTTCTCGCTTATTGTTTTAGTAATTCGGTCAACAATCATAGCAATGATTGCCATAGAAATTCCGGCAATTAAGCCCTTGCCCATGTTACCATCTGTTAAACCTATAAATACAATCTGTTCCAGCCCATTTGTACCTATCAATGCTGCGATAACTAACATCGCAATCCCGTACATAATTGTTTGGTTTAATCCCAACATGATAACTGGCATTGCGAGTGGTATTTTTACAAGAAAAAGTAATTGCATTCTCGTCGAGCCCATCATTTTAGAAGCCTCGATAACCTCACTAGGTAAATTTCTAATGCCATGTTCGGCATAACGCACAGAAGGTACTATGGCATAAATTATAATTGCTAAAAGCGCTGTAAAATCACCAATCTTAAACAGCATCACAAATGGAATTAAAATCACAAATAGCGGAATAGTTTGCAAAGTATCGTTTATGGGCCTGACGATAGCTGAAACAACAGAGCTATGTGCTGCCCAAACGCCTAAAGATGTGCCTGTGATAAAACAAAATACGACAGCAATCCCACATAGATAAACTGAAATCATAGCTTCAGGCCACATTCCAACAACAACGATAAAACTAAGCCCAAAAAATGTGCCTAGCGCGAGTTTGTGCCCGCCTATTTGCCAAGCAAAAAAGCTATATATTATGAGAAGTGGTGGCCAGGGCATCTGTGTTAACCCAAAGTACATGAAGATCATGATCAAAAGTGTGAATACAAAAAAATCATTTTTTTTATTTTTCAACAGCCAAAGGGACAGCATTAAAAGAGAGCCAAAGTAAAATATTTTGTGAACCATTTCTAGCTGAAAACCCCAAGTAAATGGGCTAACGGCTTGCTGGAGCCCAATTTTGGTCGGTAACATAATAAAAAATAATGTATAATTTTTTATTTGCTTAATTTCAGCCCTAAACGTTTCGACAAAAGTATCAAATAAATCGTTGATATGGCTCGCTAACCATATACTCAAATCATATGGCCAATCATCCAGGGCCTCAAAAAGCCTTGCAAATATAAATAGGATTGCACTCCCAGCTAGTGCAAAACTTAAATAACTAATCTTGATATTTTTTGGAGGTCTAAGATCCTTTTTTTCTTGATCAGACTTCTGGGCGAAACCGGAGGTTATTCTATCGATAATTATAGCCATTAAAGCGATAACCACTCCTACAACTAAACTCTGTCCAACCTCAGCTTTTCTTATGTAGTACAAAACTTCCCAACCAATATCGGCTGTTCCCCCAATAATTGCAGCAATAATCACCATGCTGAGGGCTGCCATTGTTGATTGATTAATTCCTAGAAGGATTTGTTTTTTACATGAAGGCAGCATTGCTTGCCAAAAAAGTTGTTTGGGATCTGCACCAGACATAATCGCAGACTCAATAATATTATCAGGAACTCTTTTTAGCCCTAGTATTGTATTTCGTACCATAGGAGGAAATGAATATAATATACTAGCAATCAGACCAACCACCGTTCCAAAGCCAAATAAAAGCAGAATTGGCAGAAGATATGCAAAGGTCGGAACGGTTTGGAATATATCAAGGATTGGCATAATAATTTTTTCTGCCCGTTTTGAAAAATATCCCCAAACTCCCAGTCCAAAGCCAATGAATACTGCCAATGGAACAGATATAATTACTAGTGAAAGGGTATTCATACTTTCTTCCCAATACCCTATTAGAACCATGTAAAAAGTAGCGCATAGTGTAAACAAGGCTAATCTAATACCTGCAGACAAATAAGCTGTGAGGGTGACTAAAAAAATTACTACTATCCAGGGCAAACTGTGTAAGAGCCATTGCGCAGCGTTTATAGGTAAACTCAAAACCCAAGAAATATTTAAGAAAAACCAGCCAAATTTACTAACAAATTTTTCCATCAAAAAATTTATCCAATCCGAAAATGGTATAATCAACTCTTTCGGATACTTCGTTGACCAACTCCATTCTTCCTTAAAAATTAAAAAAATTACAGTTATTAGAATTATCCCGATCCAACTCAAGGTTTTATTTTTAAGGATTGCAGATCTCATAAGATTTTCTTTTCTATTTAATTTTCTGCCGTTGCTAAAGCAGCAACAAAACTCTGCGCAGTCGCCATACCAATCTTTTTCCCACTACGGTCAATAACCACAACACCAGTTGATTTTTTTGAAAGTAAATGGAGCATCTTAGCCACAGGCATATCAAGTGGTACTTGTTCAGCTGTTTCTGAGATCTTTTTACCCTTGTCTATAATATCAGAAGCCTGCAAAACGCTTTCCCATGGAATATCTTTGGTAAATTCTCTGACATAATTGTCTTTTGGGCTTAAAATGCCCATCTCTCATTAGGGCTATTCTATCAGCAATCCTTAATGCCTCTTGAAAGTCATGAGTTATAAACACTACAGACTTTTTTTGAATTGACTGTATCCGTAAAAACTCATCTTGCATTTGCTTCCTGATCAAAGGATCCAATGCGGAAAAGGGTTCATCCAAAAACCAGACATCAGGTTCGACGGCGAGTGATCTGGCTATTCCAACCCTCTGTTGCTGACCACCTGATAATTCTTTAATGAAATTATTTTCTCTACCGGCTAAGCCTACTAAATCAATTACTCTTTCTGCCTTCTTAATTCGTTCTTTTTCTTTTAAACCTTGCAACTTTAAAGGAAATGCAATGTTTTCAATAACATTTAAATGTGGCAAAAGTCCAAAATTTTGAAAGACCATGCCCATTTTATGTCTCCTTATATCAATTAATTCCTTCTCACTTTTTTCTAATAGGTTCTCTTCATCCAGAAAAATTTGACCGGCGGTTGGTTTGATTAAACGTGAGAGGCAGCGGACAATAGTAGATTTGCCAGAACCCGATAATCCCATTATTACAAAAATTTCGCCAATATGAACGTCGAAGCTCACATCTGCATTTGCCACTATGTGACCATGATCTGATAGCTCTTTACTTAAAGCTGAAGGGTCTTTTTCCGTGTGAGAGTCATTTGAAAAAAAATGATCGGGGTTGTCGCCATAAACTTTCCAAACGTTCTGGCACGACATTTTTACTTTTTTTGATACGCTTTGAATATTCTTCATCTATACATCACAAATTAAAATAATCTGAGGGACACGCAGGTCCCTCAGATTATTTGTTGACAGAAAAAGAGAATTAATTCATCCAATTTTGCCAAATATTTTTATTTTCTGAGATCCACTCAGCGGCAACTTCTTCCACTTTTCTACCTTTTTCGTCAACTTCCAAGATGGCAGCGTTTTCATCTGCATTCGTCAGCTGCATAGCTTTAAACATTTTGAAGGCAGCAGGCCACTTATCTTCAAATCCTTTCGAAACTATTTTTTGGACTTTAGCTTGTTCGAAGCCACATGCAGTTTCTTTTTCTTGAGATTCTTCGACGCACTTACCTTCGATTGGGTTCCACTCAACCCAATTAAAATCATATGCTGCGAACAGCCAATGAGGTTGCCAAAACATCATAATGACAGGTTCCTCCGCAGCTAACGCTGACTTCAATTCTGCCACCATAGCCCCTTCACTACCGCCTGGAATTGGTTCAAATGGCATCTCTATACTTGCGATTATATCTCTAGAACGAGTTCCCCAACTAGCAGGATATGTTATTAATCGGCCATTCATAAAGTGCCTTATAATCTGGTAACCCTGGGCATCTTTCATCCATGTATGGTGGGTAAATCCAACCCTCTTTAGGTGACAGCCCCAATTCTCCAACTACGACAATGTCTCCTTTTTCCACCAAACCATCATACAAGTCGCCAACATTATTTGTCCAAACTTCGGTAGACAGATTTATATTGCCGGAGGCAATGGCGGGATGCTGCGTGATAGCATCAGAAACAACTATCTCTACATTATAACCCATTTCCTTTAGTAGGCCTGCTGCTACGTGTGTTGAAAAGTGCTGACCTGTCCAATCTTGAATTGTTACTTTAATTGGATCATCGCTTTCAGGGATATTACCCGCGAAAAGTGCTTGACCAGATACTATAAAGGCTGTTGCAGCAATGCTGAATAGCTTTGAAATTTTTAACATTTTTTCCTCCCTAAAAATGTACGGTGATTCACTTTGAGCTTCGCTCATTTATCTTTCTAACTGTACATAAAACTTACCATTAGACAAATATTTGTGTCAATGGTTGTTTCTATCGGTTATTACTAATAATATCGAAGTAAAACAGAACGATACTACTGGAGTTGCCTGAATGCGCACAAACACGATCCGAGAGATCAGACGCGGTGAACTTTCTAGAGCAGCCTTTGAGGCGGTTATTAGATATGGCTTACGGAAGACCACACTGGAAAAGGTAGGAAGTATCGCAGGTGTTTCTAAAGGTGTTGTACTTCACCATTTCAAAGATAAAGGCGCGTTGCTCGAGGCGGTTTTCCGTAGATCGAATATGTTGTTAAGTGGATCTGTCGTTGAGCTTTATCGTTACGCAAAAACTCCTTATGAGCGACTTTGGGCAATTATATTTGCCAACTTTTGTGATAGCATATTTAATCGGCCAGTGTGCCAAGCTTGGGTATCTTTAATCTCTGAAGTGCCTCATAATAAAGGGTGCCAACGCGTTCAGCTCATAAATAATGAACGCATCAAAAGTAACCTCATTCATGAGTTGAAACATTTTCTGCCAGAAGATGAGGTACAGGAGGTGGCACGTCATATCGGAGTTCAAATTGATGGCATCTGGGTACGTGCTGGCCTTCTACCTCAAATCATTGATACGAGCACTGCAATATCTGAAATGGAATTTACTATATCGAAGATGCTGCCATATGATGAAGTTAGCGCTGCGAGGCATAAAGAGGCGCGCAAGAAGATCGAAACCGTTGCAGATATTGCTTTAGGATCGAAAATATTTAAAGAAAAATTTCTTACAGTCTAAATATATAATATTCAAAATTCAGGCTGAATTTGTGTCACTGCCTCTTAATGCTAAGAGTGGTTCTAACATGCTTGCTCCGGCAATAAGTAAAACCCCCATAAGTTCGCGGATGCCAAAAGGTTCACCTGCCAAAAGAGCTACTGAAATAGCCCCAACGATAATTTCAGTCATAAACAAAAGTCCCACTATACCTGGACTAAGATACTTTGGCCCCCAAAGTGATGCGTAGGTTCCAGGCAAAACGAGAAGAGCCATAAAAATAAGCAATAACGGCAGCGCTGGTAAAACCTGTTCAATTTTTGGTATTTGACTTGGTGCTAGCAAGAAGGCTGCACCTGCTGAAAAAATCAGAGACCATTGAAAAAATCCGGCAGTCAGTTCAACGGCAGAGTGGCTTTCAGACATTCGGATGCGTACCATTGCAACAGCCCAAAGGAAGCCAGATCCAATACCAAGCCAATCTCCTATATTTTGGGGGATAGGGAAGCGCGCGCCTAGACCAAAAATGGTCAACATCCCAAGTATGGCCAACAACATTGCAATTATACGACTTGGGGTTATCAAATCGCCTAAAAATATTCGGGCCAATATCGTCGCCCATATTGGCGTAAGATAAAATAACAACATTGCACGCACGACATCGGTGTACACGATTGACGTTGAATATAGTAATAGTGCTCCACCTGACAACATCGTGGTAAGCTGTAATGAAATTCCTCCTTGTTTGACATGCTGCCATCGCGATAAGACTATTGGAATAAGGCATATCGTTGGTATTAGAAAATAGACAACAGTAATCCACAGCCCGTTAATACCAGCATCTTCGAGGGCTCTGAGAGGGATCCAAAATAGTCCCCACACTGCTCCAGCATAGAGACACGCGAGTTTAGCTTTGAATTCAACCGAAGTGGAAACATGTAGCATCGCAGTGGCCGCCCTGGCATTAAATTTCCGCAATTAAATTTCAGAAGTGTTGTGATGTTTTGTTTTCCAAATCAGAATTAATTTACACAACTTTTCTGTTGTTTTACAACTAACCATTGGTCAGTATATTGTCAAATAGTAAGTATATATGTAAAATGGTAAACATTAATTATCCATGCGGGTAATGACCAAATTAAAATGCATTGAATTAGTGAAAATTTTTTTGGAAAAGGCCAAAAATGGAATTCGACTACATTATTATAGGCGCAGGTTCAGCAGGCTGTGTTTTGGCTCACCATTTAAGCAGCGATAAAAGTAACCGGATTCTATTGCTTGAAGCGGGACCGGAAAATGGGGCGCTTTCACTTAAAATGCCAGCAGCCGTTTTATCGAACTTGACAAGCACAAAGCACAACTGGGCGTTTAAAGGAGAGCCTGAGCCTGAACTGAATGATCGTGTGATCCAACATGATCGCGGTAAAACTATAGGCGGATCTTCATCCATTAACGGTTTGGTCTTTATCCGTGGGCATGCGTTAGACTACGAAGGTTGGCAACAGGCTGGATGCCCAGGTTGGGGATATGCAGATGTTTTGCCCTATTTCAAACGTATGGAAACCTACGGTGGTGGGGAAGATGATTTTCGTGGCGTGGATGGCCCTCTGCACGTTTACCGCGCGGATCCTCAGGATCCAATCACGTTAGCTTTTATAAAGGCTGGTCAGGAAGCTGGATATCCAATAACAAATGATGTTAGTGGCTATTGTCAGGAAGGGTTCGGTGTCTCGGATCGGACCGTTTATAATGGTGAACGCTGGAGTACTGCACGTGCCTACCTTGATCCAGCTCGAAAGCGATCAAACCTGAAAATTCAAACGCAGTCATCTGTTCAAAAAATTATTTTTGACGGAACCAAAGCGGTGGCGGTGACCTATATGAATGGCAGTGGAGCCTTAAAGAGCGTTCAGGCTAGAAAAGAAATTATTCTAAGTGCCGGTGCGGTTGGATCACCTCATATATTAATGTTATCTGGTATTGGTCCCGCTGCACATCTTCAGGATATGGGAATTGATGTTCTTCATGATTTGCCAGGCGTTGGTCAAAACTTGAATGACCATCCTGATTTTGTCTTGAAGTATAAATGCAAACAACCTGTTTCATTTTGGCCGAAAACAAAGAGGCTGGCCAAACTTGGGGCAGGAATTCAATGGATATTAACACGTCGTGGTATTGTAACATCAAATTTATTTGAAGGTCTGGGCTGTATTCGATCAGGCAAAGATGTGGATTACCCTGACCTTCAGATCATAATATCTCCAATTGCAGTCGATGACTCAACCTGGACCCCACTACAAGAGCATGCCTTTCAAATACATGTAGGGTTAATGCGTGCTCATAGCCGAGGCAGCATCACGTTACGATCCTCCAATCCGAACGATCCTCCCCATATTTTGGTAAATTATCTTAAAGATGATCGCGACCGAGACAGAATGCGCAAAGGCATCCGCTTGGTTCGGGATATTGTAGATCAACCCGCCTTTTTTGACCTCAAGGGTGAAGAGATTTTTCCAGGTTGTGATGTGAAGTCCGATGAGGATCTTGATCAGGTCTTGAGGTCAAATACGACAACACAGTGGCATCTTTCATGCACGGCTCGTATGGGGGCGGCAACAGACAAAGGGGCAGTCGTTGATGCTGGTGGCCGGGTCCACGGTTTGTCTGGTTTGCGGGTCGTGGATGCGTCCATAATGCCCGTTGTTACCAATGGGAATACAAATGCCCCTACAATAATGATGGCTGAAAAACTGAGCGATGAAATCTTAGGACGTGACCCTTTGCCAAGGATTGATGCAAATATATGGCAGGGCACCGAGTTAGAAAATATGCAACTATGATGGATACATAATCGGACAAGGAACAACTGAATGATTGGGTACGTGATGGTTGGCACAAATGACCTGACTAAGGCAACAAAATTTTATGATACTATTTTAGTCCCACTTGGACTTTTGCAAGCTGAACGCACTGCAACTTATACGGCTTACGCTCCAAATGGGTCAAAAGACGCTGTTGAATTCTACGTTACCATTCCCTTCGATCAAAAATTTGCAACACATGGAAATGGAACAATGATTGCGCTTTCAGCGCCAACAATGCTCGCGCTCAAGCAGTTTCATAGACTTGGACTTTCGAGCGGAGGTACCGATGAGGGTGCCCCTGGCCTCCGTGAAGAAGGAAGTGATGTCAGCTACGCTTATATTCGCGATTTAGATGGCAATAAAATTTGTGCATTTTATAGTGGAGCAGAAAAGCTATCCGCTCATGAATGACCATCCCGCTCTTAATCCTGCCAATATTTTTGCAACTTATCTCGGTAGCAAAGAACTGTCGCCATTTCATAACTGCTACGCAAACGAAAATACGGTATTACGCCTGGCAGCTGGGCGTTTTTATGCCCACCACAACGGAGAGAATGTGACCTCCAGCTATTGGGCACTTAGACAGCATGCAGCGCTTTTTGATGTACCTGAGCGTCCTGTTGAAATTGCTGGCCCTGGTGCTGTTGAATTTTTAGAGTACTTGGTCGCTAGAAATATAAAAGATATGGAAGTAGGTCGTGGGCGTTATGCATTAATATGTACCCATAAAGGTGGTATTTTTATGGATGGAATCCTATTCCGATTAGCTGAGAACCGCTTTTGGTTTGTACATCCAGATGGTGATTTAGATACTTGGCTCTTGGCCAATTGCAATAGCTTTGACGTAAGCGTAAGTGATCCTAAATCTCGAGTGTTGCAGTTGCAGGGGCCCAAGTCTTTTCAGATCATGCATGATGCGACCAAAGGCGCTCTTACTCAAAATTTCAGATACTTTCATTCTGGCTTTTTCAATGTTGATGGTCAGCAAGTCTATGTTTCTCGCACTGGTTGGACTGGTGAATTAGGGTATGAAATTTATACTCTTGGAGAGCAGACAGATTGCCCTCGTCTGTGGAAACACTTGATGCGAAAAGGTGAACCTTTTGGAATGGTTTTTAGTTCGATGCAGGCCATGAACATTCGTAGGATTGAGGCTGGCATTTTGGATAGTGGCAGTGATTTTGACAATTCCATGACGCCCTTTGAAGCAGGTTTGGAAAAATTTGTTGATTTTAATAAAAAAGGTTTCATAGGCCATGATGCATTGAGAATTGCCACTCCAGGAACTCGGTTATTTGGCTTACGTTGTTGTGATGCTATTCCTCATGGTAGTGATCTGATTGTCTGTGATAGTACATCGGTTGGAAAAGTCACCACTGGCGCGTTCTCCCCCTATTTGGATTGTGGTATAGGATATGTCCGATTTGACAAGCCCAGTGACTGGTCCGGCAAAATACTTACATTACGATCACGTCAATTTGGTGATGTAGCTTGTAAGATCGTCGACCTACCATTTTATGATCAAGAAAAAGCTTTGCCGCGTGGCTTGTAATTGTAAAGAATAGCCAATTAGCTAACTTAATTTTGGCTTGGCCTTGATTATCAGCAATTAAAGCTGCAACGAAAAGTTGGCACAATGCTGTTTCTTGGGTGCTAACCTAAAGAGCGACCTTCAGCCGCGAGTTTACTATTGAGTAACTGGCGAACCTTCACTCCCGCACCGTCCGCCCCTAGTGTCACTTCCAAATAATCCAGTCCACGTGGATCATTATCAACATTTTTCTGAAGTTTTTGAAGGAGATCTTTATCCTCATTAAATGCCGCCACCACACTCGCTTTGGTCTTTTCAGCAACGTCTTGAGTTATTTCCGGGACATCGAAAGCGGCGCCCCAAAAATAATGGGTTTTGCCTCTAGTGGATGGGGTTACGATATGACACCCTCTCATTATGAAATCTGATCGACGACCTTCGTCTGGATTTGGGTCATGAACGTTCCAATCAGAAAATGAGATAGCCAGTGAAGGCATTGTTCCTTTTTGAACACGCTTGATGGGTTTGTCTTCAGGTAATCCCATGCCTGCGCAAAACAAAGGAGAAAGAGGCGCTAAGTCAAATTCTTGTTCGTAACAAATTGACTCGCCTTCCCAATAAGTCTCTGGAGCCGTAATCCAATCATCTTGCTTGAAAGTATTTTTATGCAAAAAAGCAATGTGAGTCAGATCCATGACATTTTCACGGATTAAAATCCAATTAGCGGCTACCTCCATGTAGCCAGTAATAAAGCTCCAGTTTTTATCGGTTTGATAGCCAACATCCGGTGGCTCTTGATCTATGGCGTCTGGATCGCCCATCCATATCCATACAAAGGCGCCAGCTTCTCTTACAGGATATGCAGGTATTTGTGCTGTTTTAGGCATCATTGTCTGGGTCGGTGCTTTGGTACAGTTTCCATTCGTATCAAATTCCATACCGTGATAAGGGCATATAATTTTTGAACCGCATACATGTCCTTCTGAAAGAGGGGCCCATCGGTGAGGGCAGCGGTCATATAAGGCTGCGGGTGTACCATCTTCCAAGCGATAAAGCACGACTGGCGTTTCAAGCAGCCAACGGGATATTGGCTTGTTAGTTACTTCATCACTATATGCAGCAACCCACCACATATTTCGGGGGTAGTTGTCCACTAGCATTCCATTAGGGATACGTTGACCGGTAGGGTTTTTTCCTTGCATGTTCATTTCAAGTTCCTCTTGGACAATTCTTGTTTCAGTTTTTTTATTTCTTCTTCTTTCATCTTGTAGCTGTGATCCACATCTGGAAATTCACCAGTTTGAACTTCTTTGATATAATCGGAAAACGCTTTGGTGGCCACTTCGCTCAAATTAGCATAACGCTTTGCAAATTTGGGTTTAAAAGTATCAAAAGCTCCCAGCAAATCATAACCATTTAACAATTGGCATGTTCCGGCTGACCCTGCACCTATTGAAAAAGTGAAAATAGACACGGCATCATCTACAGCTTTACCAACTTCATATGGCATCGCTTCTATTTCTAAACCGATGGCGCCTGCGTCCTCGATTGCTTGAGCATTCTCAATAATTTCAATAGCTGCTTCAGCCGTCCGACCTTGCATTTTAAAACCTCCAAGGAGATGCACTTTGTGAGGAAGAAGTCCTACATGGCTCATGATGGGAACTCCTGCATCAGCAACGGCTTTTATGATATTAGATCCTTCTTTGCCAAGCTGCAGTTTGAGTGCGTCCACCCCACTTTCTTTCATCATTTTTATAGCATTCTCTACAGCTTTTTTTTCAGTCGCGTAAGAGCCATAAGGCATCGAAGCTATAGTCATTGTATTTGGTGCACCATTACGCACTGCGAGGATATGCATAATCATTTGGTCGACGGTGATTTGCAACGTATTTTGATGGCCGTGTAGTGTCATACCTAAGCTGTCTCCGACACCAATAATGTCAACGCCAGCTCGCTCCGCCCAAGCAGCTGACATCGCTTCGCCCACAGCTACCATAGCTAGTCTTTCACCCCTGGCTTTTTTTTCAGTTAATTCAGGTAGAGTAAGTTTGGTTTCCCGCATTGTAACTCACAAATTTGTTCTATATGGAACAATAATTAATTATTTGTTTAAGCACTGACAAGTGATAAATTCAAAGCGATTTTAAAGGTGGTAGATTATAAAAATGGCCAGAAAAAATGAGTCTCTGGACTACTCAAATATTTTTGAGGCTGTTGAATTTCCAGATGCCTATAAAGTTTCTTATCTTGCTAATGCGATCGTCTTTCCAACTTATGAGGATGTCAGAAAAGATTTTGGGTTAGTCAGAGCAGAGTATCATTTATTACTATGCTTGGCGCATTATTCTGAGCTGACTGCACAGGATGTCGCACGAATTACCAGAAGACCAAGAAATTCAATTTCCAGAGCAGTCCATAGAATGCTGGATTTGGGTTTTTTAAAGAGGGTTCCTGATCCTGATGATGCAAGACAGGCTAAACTTCAGATTACTCGCGAAGGTAAGATTATGCACCAAAAGATTTCAGCATATTTAGTCGATCGTGAAGCTGAAATTTTCAGTGTCCTCTCTGACACTGAAAGAGAGAGTTTCAGAGAGTTAATAAGAAAGTTGGCAAATTTTGCATCAACTTTAAAACGTTAGTTTTTGTTATACTTTTCAACTTGGACTTCGATATTGTGGGCTGCTGATCCTTGCCCCAAATTTGAAGTGCCTAAATCTGCTGTCAAAACATTAGGGTTGCCGGAAATATCCAGACCGTCTTTTGATGGTGAAAACCAAGCACCAGTTGCCAAGGAAACCACGCCGGGTATGATGGTTTCTTCGATCTGTAAAGAAGCGAGGCAAGCGCCCCTAGAATTCCAAATTTTTACTAAATTACCTTGAGATACACCTCTTTCCTTTGCATCTTGAGAGTTCATAACTAAAACAGCATGTTTTTGAAGGTCCTCAGCTGCGGCTTGTAATTGACTATGCAACTTATCGTGGTGCTGTGGCGATAGTAAACGTAGCGGAAACTTTGGGTCTAAAAGTGGTTTATTGTATATGGGGTGGCCAGGAATTTCCTCATAATTAAAACCAGCAATTTTTTCTGAATATATCTCGATTTTCCCTGACGGTGTGCCAAGTGAATGAAGTTTGGTACTTTTATTCCATTGGAATTGGCTTCGATGTAGAATTTATTATAAATATCTCTTATCCATTCATCTGATGATTTATTATGGGTAAATTTTTCCTCGCAATTTAGTTTTTTCGAAAGATCTGCAAAAATATCATAATCGTTTCTGGATAGACCTACAGGTTGGATCATCTGTGGCATAAAAAATAAATAAGGATCGCCCTTCGCCCAACCTAAATCTGATCGTTCAAATTGAGTGGTGGCCGGAAAAACGATGTCTGCTCGCTGAGCTGTTGCGGTCCACCATGGTTCATGGACAATAACAGTTTCAGGATGTTGCCATGCAGAGATAAGACGGTTGAGATCCTGATGGTGATGGAAAGGGTTTCCGCCACACCAGTAAACAAGTTTTATATCTGGGTAAATACGCTGTTTGCCATTGAAATTGTATGCTCCTTCGGGATTTAAAAGCATGTCTGCAATGCGCGAGACAGGTATGAAATCAGAGATTGGATTTTGGCCTTGTTCAAAAAGAGGGCCCTGCATTCTTCTAGCTGTTTTCCCAACATTACCAATCGCCCCATAGCCAAAGCCAACACCTCCTCCTGGTAAACCGATTTGACCCAACATGGCCGCCAAGACACAGGCCATCCAGAAGGGATGCTCTCCATAACGGGCTCTTTGTAAGGACCATGAAACACAAATTAAAGTTCTGCCGGATGCCATATTTCTGGCAAGATCTCTTATTTGAGATGCATCTATGCCTGTTTCGAGAGAAGCCCACTCTGGTGTCTTTGCCGAATGGCCGTCTGTCCCTAAGAAATATTTTTTGAATACCTGGTAACCTGCAGAATGAGTATCCAAAAACATTTGATCTGCCAGATTTTCAGTTTCTAAAACGTAGGCAATAGCCAACATCAAAGCCATATCTGTACCGGGAATTATTGGAAGCCAATTGGTTTCCTTGGGGCTGTCATCTTGTTGTGGGCTAATCGAGACCATATTCTTCTGAAGACGTTTGAAATTTTTGAAATGCTCAGCAACATCGTGCTCTGTAGATCCTCCCATACTAACTTGTGAATTTTTGGGGTTGATACCCCCAAATATTATCAAGTTATTGGTATGCTTGGCGATTGACGACCAGCTATTTATTTCACCCCATGTAATTTTATGAAAGTTTAATCCAAGCACATGCGGAATAATTGCTTGTGCTGCACCGGTGCTATAGCTGGCATATGAGCTAACATAACCACCTATTGAATTCAAAAAACGGTGTAGTTGGCTCTGTGAATGATGAAAACGGCCGGCACTTGCCCAACCGTAGGATCCACCGAATATAGCGCCATTTCCAAAATCTGTTTTGACCCGAGTTATTTCTTTAGCTGCAAGGTCAAGTGCATCTTCCCAGGGAAGGGGGATATATTCATCATCTCCTCTCAACTTATCTGGGTCTTTATCAATCCAACCCTTTCTCACATAGGGTTGATCAATCCGCTTTGAATGATGGACGGCTTTCGGCACAAGCTCAGAAATCTGAGGAGGGGCGGGGTCGGCTTCGAAAGGTTCTGTTTTTATTATTTTGTCGTTTTCCACAAAAACATTAAATGCGCCCCAATGGCTTGTTGTTACTTTTGAAAATTTCTGTCCCATTGAATGAAAACCCAAAGAATTAATAAATTTAACACAGAGTAAGTTTTGACGAGTTCGTCTTTTATTCTAATTCACAGATGACGTTTTGGGAACGTATTTTCTTTCAGCCGGTTTGTCTTACTAATTTGGGACAGTCGTATACTTGTTTCAGAATAAGTTCTACGAGACCAAACTCTGACTCTCCATTCAGGTCTTCGAAATATAGATGGCTTGGCCAAGGCTCATTTACAAAGTTATTAGCCGGTAAATCTATTTGTTCACAAACTTCTTTAATTGCTTTCACGTAGTCTCTAGCCGCAGTTCCTAGTTGATCTCTTGCTAATTCAATGTCCTCTATACTGTTTCTATCAACTTCGCCTGAACCAATACCTGTCGTCAAAGGTATGTTTCGCTGGAGAGATTGATCACGATAGAAAGAAACATCCACTTTATCTGCTTCCAGACGCATCATGAATTTCTGACAGACACTAAATTTAATGTCAGTAAGTTCATTCAAGTCTACTTTGTTAGATGATCCAGTATTTTTTGAATTTCGGCGAGAGCGCCTGTTGCTGCTCTTTACATTTGCGACGTAGTCGCCTCTGTAGTTGCAATCAAACACCCTTCCATTCCAAAGATTTCCGTTATCCATGCGTTGGATTGATCTAATAGACATTGTTTTGCAATTTTCTGGACCTATGAAAAATGGAGAACCTGATGCATCAGACAACTCTACCCATCCATTTGGGAAAACGGATAGGTGATGTTCAATCCAAGGCACTATGACTTTATCCGCTAAATGATCAAGCAAAGCATTTACATGTTCAGGGTCATTTACAACATCTGCTAATAATGGTTCCTGACCATAAATATCGGCGGCGAGGCTGTAAGGCGCTGATATTTGAAGTAGGGGGTCCATTCCCGTTAGTTCTTCTGTTACACGCAATATATCATCAATTATTTTTGGAATACCTGTGCTAAAATCAGGAGTTTCCAATTCAAAACAATTTTCCTTATTTATCAATGCTTCGTCAGGGTCAGATCCAGGGGGGAACTTATCAGGATACATCATTTTTTGTCCCAAAACTTCACACGAAAATGCATAGAGCGCCCAGGTCATATAAAGTTTTTTCACACCTAAAAGTCTGCCAACGGTGAGGTTTGCGCGAACATATCTATACGGATCAGTTTTATAATATTCGGCTGAATTTACACCATATAAATCATGTAGAATTGCAAGAGCTAGCATATGGACTGAAGCTGTCGCGTGCACTTCATCAGCTGGAGCTAAAATAGAGAAGTTATCATCAAAATCTCCGGCAATTGCAGCGTCAAATACAGATTTGATTTCTGCTTTTGCTTCGTTGCTGCCAGCTTGCCATGATTTTAAAAGGTGAAGACCTTTTGGATAGGTATATTCTGCTAAATCGATCATTTGAAACTCTAAAGTCAATTTAATTTGTTATAGAACTATTTAAAGTAAGATTACTGATAGCGGGTGGTACATAGCAAATTGGATTTATAATATAGACCCATTATAAAATTTTTTATAAGTCCATTAAGAATAAAAAGTTTTTTAAATTACGGTAAGAGAAAAAACATTTTGAAGGAAAAATAGCCCAATAAAGCAGATTATAAAGGCAACCGCTGGTGCTAGAACCCACCCAAGCAAGATTTTTCCTAAAACCATCCAGTTGATACTAGCTACTCCTTTTAAGATTGAAATGCCAATAATTGCACCTACAACAGCTTGTGAACTAGACACTGGCACTAACGGTATTGTTGGCAAACCAAGGTTTAGTAAAAAACTTTCTAGTCCACGCGATGCAAACATAAATAAAACTATTGAGTGCGATATTACTGCTATCAATGCTGTTGTTGCAGATAGACTACCTAGTTGGGATCCTACTGTATCCATAACTTTTCTGGAATAAGTAAATACGCCTAGTCCAATTGATAAACCACCTAACAGCAAAAGTTGCTGTGCTGAACTAAAACTAAAGTTTCCAAATTCAATAGTTGGAAATGGTTGTACAGGTATGAAAACGCCAACTACATTCGCTATATTATTTGCTCCTAAGGCGTAGGCTCCAAGTCCACCTGCCACGATTAGAGCGATCCGTTTTATGGCATCCAAAGTGATCATATGGATAGCCATCCGCCGAGAAATAAATTTTATTAATTGCACAAGTAAAACTGCAATTATGCCTGCTAAAAGAGGACATAAAATCCAGGTACTCAAAATCTTTAGCAAAATTGTTGTGTCTGTTGGCTTCTGAGAAAAGAAATTCCAACCTATAATAGCTCCCACTATGGCCTGCGAAGTTGAAACTGGCAAACCACCTTTCGTCATTATGAAAACTGAAAAACCTGCGGAGAGGGCTGTCATAAAAGCGCCTGGCAATGCGGAAATAGCACCAAGTTTTCCCAAAGTTTCCGTAGTGCCCGCCCCTGAAAATAAAGCGCCTAACAAGACACAGATAGAACAAATAATAGCGGCCGTCCGCCATGAAACCATTTTTGTTCCCACCGCAGTTCCAAAAACATTGGCTGCATCATTTGCACCCAAAGCCCAACCTAGAAAGAGACCACTAGATAGAAAAATTAATACGAGAGGATCTATAGCCATTAAGATTGTCTTTTGATGGCATAGATTGTTAGGCGATCGGCTACATCTTCTACATGATCTGCGATAGAGTCAATTCGATCGACAAACTCCCTAAGATGCAGTTTCAAGGCTAATTCCCTTTTTGAAGAAAAGATTTGTTTCTTAAGGTTAGTACTTAATTTATCAGCCTCTTTTTCATATAAATTCACTTTAGCAACATAGCTTGAAACCAGGTGCGGAGATTGAAAAAAAACTCTTGCTCCGGTTGCTAATTCATCTACCGCTTTAGCAACCATATTGGTTAGTCTTCTATAGCCTGGAACTAGTTCTTCATCGATTGTTGGGGCTTCTATCGAAAAAGCCCAAAGTGATGTTTTCATTAGTGAAAAAACTTCATCTGCAGTTTCGAGTAAACCAAGAACATCGCCCCTAGAGTCTGGGATCAGCATGTCGGAATAAATTGCTAGTTTAATTTCGCTTCTTAGAGTATCAGCACTGGTTTCAATATCGCATACCTTTTCAAAATGAGTTTTGTACTCCTTCGACAAACCCTCTCGGAGATAATTACGTACTGCCAATCGATAAATAACACCAGCTTCTGCAAGTTTAAGAAAGAAGCTATCTACTTTATTTTCAAGATCACTAGTTTTTTGAAAAAGTCTTAAATTTAATACCACCTGCTCACCTAATTTAAATTGTCCTGCTTTATCCCTCTGGGACTTATCTAAATTGCTATTGTTTGTACACTCACTAGAGCTATAAAGGGTCTACGTATATACCCAATTTTACAATAAATTTAAGCCCATTAGGAAAAATTATGGTTAAAGCTGCTACAGGTGCCTTATTATCGACACTTGAAATTGATAGAAGGTCCAGGGTGCCTATTTATCGACAAATTGAAGATTTTTTGAGGCAAATGATACTTAATGGATCACTTTTACCTAGTCAAAAATTACCTTCAACGCGTGAACTGGCATTAGAACTGGGTGTGTCCAGGATTACGATTAAATCTGTATATGAGCAGTTAATTTCTGAAGGATATGTTCAGGGAAAAACAGGAGCCGGTACATTTGTTTCTGAGGGATTGGATGGTGAGACACCGGTTGTTCCTTCCATTGACTTGACAGAAAAAGAATATTTGTTTGGAAACTTTTCTAAAACGGCTGAGCATATCTCATTCTCTCAAGCTATTGCACGATATGGCTCAATCTTGCCTTTTCGTCCTGGTGTGCCAGCTTTAGATAAGTTTCCAATTAAAAGATGGAATAAATACGTTAGTCGTGCCACTAAATCTGATATTACAAATTTTAGTTATGGTGACTTGCTGGGTTCCAAAAAACTCAGGGCATCTATTGCTCATCATTTAGCAGACTCGAGAGGTATGCAAGTTGATCCGGAGCAAATCCTAATAACTTCTGGTGCTCAACAAGCTTTTGTTTTGATTTCCTACGTGTTGATGAACAAAGATGATACTGTTTGGTATGAAAACCCTGGCCATATTGCTGGTAGGGATGTCATGAGAATTGTTGGAGGTGATGTCTCACCTGTACCTATTGATGGCGAAGGTTTAGACCTGCCTTATGCAATTCAAAATTTTTCTATACCTAAGCTGATCTTTACAACGCCGTCTCATCAACAGCCATTAGGGATTACGATGTCGCTACAGAGAAGGCTTGCTCTTTTAAAATACGCCCATGAAAACGCTTCTTGGATAATTGAAGATGATTATGATAGTGAGTTTCGCTATCGAGGTCGGCCGCTTCCTGCGCTTTCTGCATTGGATAAAGTTGGTCGTGTCCTATATGTTGGGACTTTTTCAAAGTCACTTTTTCCATCAGTACGTATAGGCTATGTTGTAGTCCCAGAAATTCTTATGGATGCATTTGCTAAGATGCGTAATATTTTTGGGCAAACCTCTTCAGCAATTACAGAAGAGGCGCTATCGAATTTTATGGATGATGGTGCCTTTGCAGAGCATATAAGAAAGATGCGCCGTCTATATCGTGATAGACGAGATATTTTACTGAATGCTTTACAAGAAAATTGTTCTGATATTTTAATACCGCAGCAAACAGATGCTGGAATGCACATTCTTGCTGATATTAAGAATGGTATAAGTGATCGGTTCGCACATTTGGAACTTCTTAAGTCAGGGATAGATTCGCTGCCCTTATCAATCTATTATGAAGGTCCTGCTCAAAGACAAGCGCTGGTCTTGGGTTTTTCGGGTGTGCAAAAAAAAGTTATTCCAGAGCTAGTTAGCAAGATGGGAAGTGTCCTTAATTGTTTAAAAAATGTTAATTAAATTTTAACTCCTGAAAGGTTGGTAAAATTTGGAAATAAAGCAAAGCCTTCCCGTTGGTGTTTTCTATTTAATTTCTGAACTTATCTTATCTTTTTTTATCGCAAGTATCGTTAAATTATTAGAACCGAACATACCTATAATTCAGATCCTTTTTTATAGATATTTATTATGTTTGCCTTTGCTTATTATCTATGGGCTTTCAAAACATGGGATAAGAGTACTTTTAGTTAACAATATAAGGCTTCTCCTGCTCCGAATTATTTGTGGTTTTCTAGGCCTAGCAATGTGGTTTTTAGCTGTTGCTAAAATTGATATGAGTTTGGCAACTGTCCTATTTAA
>LUMR01000086.1_pt1 | contig 26359 bp, 28 predicted proteins | sample 730041 | NCBI WGS metagenome assembly LUMR01 (sample SAMN03860258, study PRJNA289734) | marine metagenome | biome: seawater column; feature: ocean; material: water; isolation source: Red Sea water column Station 12 - depth 10m | place: Saudi Arabia: Red Sea | collected 2011-10-15 | depth 10 m | reverse complement strand
CACCTCTCATGACGATCGCTGTAGGACGCGCGCCACAGCGGGGATGGTTTGACGTCCTCGATGACTGGCTCAAGCGCGACCGCTTCGTTTTTGTCGGCTGGTCCGGCATCCTTCTTCTCCCAACGGCCTACCTGGCCATCGGTGGCTGGCTGACAGGCACCACCTTTGTCACCTCCTGGTACACCCACGGCATTGCCTCCTCGTACCTGGAAGGTTGCAACTTCCTTACCGCTGCTGTGTCCACCCCCGCTGATGCGATGGGTCACAGCCTGCTGCTGCTCTGGGGCCCTGAAGCCCAGGGCGACTTCGTTCGCTGGTGTCAGCTCGGCGGCCTCTGGGCCTTCGTGGCCCTGCACGGCGCCTTCGCACTGATCGGCTTCATGCTCCGTCAGTTCGAAATCGCTCGTCTGGTCGGCATCCGCCCCTACAACGCCATCGCCTTCTCCGGTCCGATCGCGGTGTTCGTCAGCGTCTTCCTGATGTACCCCCTCGGCCAGAGCAGCTGGTTCTTCGCGCCCTCCTTCGGTGTGGCTGCGATCTTCCCAGGAAGAAGAGACCTATTCCATGGTCACCGCCAACCGCTTCTGGAGTCAGATCTTCGGTATCGCCTTCTCCAACAAGCGCTGGCTGCACTTCTTCATGCTGTTCGTGCCTGTGATGGGCCTGTGGACCAGCTCCATCGGCATCATCGGCCTGGCCCTCAACCTGCGCGCCTATGACTTCGTGTCCCAGGAAATCCGCGCTGCAGAAGATCCCGAATTCGAGACCTTCTACACCAAGAACATCCTTCTGAATGAAGGTCTGCGTGCCTGGATGGCACCGGCTGACCAGCCGCACGAAAACTTCGTCTTCCCTGAAGAGGTTCTGCCCCGTGGTAACGCTCTCTAATCCCGGTCTTGGCGCCACTGGCGGCAAAGACCTTCCCTCCACCGGGTATGCCTGGTGGTCCGGCAACGCCCGCCTGATCAACCTGTCCGGCCGTCTGCTTGGTGCCCACGTGGCCCACGCTGGTCTGATGGTCTTCTGGGCCGGCGCCATGATGCTGTTCGAGGTGAGCCACTTCACCTTCGACAAGCCCATGTACGAGCAGGGCTTCATCTGCATGCCCCACGTCGCCACCCTTGGCTACGGCGTGGGCCCCGGCGGTGAGGTCACTGATCTCTTCCCCTTCTTCGTGGTCGGTGTTCTGCACCTGATCAGCTCCGCCGTGCTCGGCCTCGGCGGCCTTTATCACGCCCTGCGTGGTCCGGAGATCCTGGAGAACTATTCCTCCTTCTTCTCCCAGGACTGGCGTGACAAGAACCAGATGACCAACATCATTGGTTATCACCTCATCCTTCTGGGCGTCGGCTGCCTGCTGCTGGTCTTCAAGGCCATGTTCTTCGGCGGCGTCTACGACACCTGGGCCCCCGGCGGCGGTGACGTCCGCATGATCACCAACCCGACCCTCGATCCGGGCGTGATCTTCGGTTACCTGTTCCGCGCTCCCTTCGGTGGCGAGGGCTGGATCATCGGTGTGAACTCCATGGAGGACATCATCGGTGGCCACATCTGGCTGGGTCTGACCCTGATCTTCGGTGGCATCTGGCACGCCATCACCAAGCCCTTCGGCTGGGTGCGTCGCGCCTTCATCTGGAACGGTGAGGCCTACCTGAGCTACAGCCTTGGCGCTCTGAGCTTCATGAGCTTCATCGCTTCGGCCTACATCTGGTTCAACAACACCGCTTATCCCTCCGAGTTCTGGGGCCCCACCAACGCTGAGGCATCCCAGGCTCAGAGCTTCACCTTCCTGGTGCGTGACCAGCGCCTCGGCGCCAACATCGGTTCCGCCATGGGCCCCACCGGCCTTGGTAAGTACCTGATGCGCTCACCCACCGGTGAAATCATCTTCGGCGGTGAAACCATGCGCTTCTGGGACTTCCGTGGTCCCTGGCTGGAGCCCCTGCGTGGCCCCAACGGTCTCAGCCTCGACAAGCTGCAGAACGACATTCAGCCCTGGCAAGTGCGCCGTGCGGCTGAGTACATGACCCACGCTCCCAACGCCTCGATCAACTCCGTGGGCGGCATCATCACCGAGCCCAACTCGGTGAACTACGTGAACCTCCGCCAGTGGCTGGGTGCAACGCAGTTCGTGCTCGCCTTCTTCTTCCTGGTTGGTCACCTCTGGCACGCCGGCCGCGCTCGCGCTGCTGCTGCTGGCTTCGAGAAAGGCATCGACCGCAAGGCTGAGCCTGTGCTCGGCATGCCCGACCTCGACTGATCCACCGGTTCAACCCAAACGATCGTCATCAACCCTCGCCACACGGCGGGGGTTTTTTATTGGGATGGGAGAGGCGATTTCTTAGCCTGTCCGAATCGATGGATCGTCCGTGAACACAGGCCTGAACACCCGGGTGATCCACCACGGCGACAGCTTTGCGGGAGACACCGGCACGGTGATGCCGCCGATCTTCCCCACCAGCACCTTTGCCCATGGCAACGCTGGCGGATTTGATTACACCCGTTCCGGCAACCCCAACTTCCGCATCCTTGATGGGGTGCTCGCTTCGGTTGAAGGTTGCGCCCACGCCACCGTCTTCGCCTCCGGCGTCAGCGCCATCACCGCCGTGGTCTCCCAGCTGAAGCAGGGCGATCTGGTGCTCTGCGAAGAGAACCTCTACGGCTGCACCGTGCGGCTGTTCGAGCAGGTGTTTGCCAAGTTCGGCCTGAAAACCGCGTGGGTGGACTTCACCCAGCCGGCCGCACTGGAGCGGATCCAAGCCCAGAAGCCGGCGATGGTGTGGCTGGAGAGCCCGACCAACCCTCTGCTCAAGGTGATCGACCTGGAGGCGGTCTGCGCCATCACCCAACCCCTCGGCATCCCCGTGGTGGTGGACAACACCTTCGCCACCGCCCTGGTGCAGCGCCCTCTGGAGCTGGGCGCCACCCTCTCACTTACCAGCACGACCAAGTACATCAACGGCCACTCCGATGCCCTCGGGGGAGCCGTGTGCACCAACGATCCTGAGTGGCACCAAAAAATGGTGTTCTCCCAGAAGGCCCTGGGCCTGCAGCCCTCCCCCTTTGATTGCTGGCTGATCACGCGGGGCATCAAGACCCTGCCGCTGCGGCTCAAGCAGCAGATGGCCAATGCCGCAGCCCTGGCCGATCAGCTGGCGGGGCACGCCAAGGTGAACTGGGTGCGTTACCCACACCGCAGTGATCACCCCCAGCATCAGGTGGCAACCCGTCAGATGCGTGCCGGTGGCGCCATCGTGACGGTGAGCTTCAACGCCAGCCAGGAGCAGACCTATGCCCTCTGCAAACAACTGCGCTGGTTCACCATGGCCGAAAGCCTGGGCGGCATCGAAAGCCTGATCTGCCACCCCGCCACCATGACCCACGCGGCGGTGTCGGCTGAGGTGAAGGCCAAGCTGGGCATCGACGATGGCCTGGTGCGCTTCTCGGTGGGCTGCGAAGACCTCGCCGATCTGCAGGCCGATCTGGACCAGGCCCTGGAGCTGCTGGCGTGAGTCCCCGCAATCTGCTCAGCGATCCGGCCTGGCAGGGCTCTGATCTCGGCCATCCCCTGCCCGACTCCCCCCATGCGGTGTCTGTGGCGCTGCCGCGCTGGCGCGATGTGATCGCCTACGAGGAGAAGGATCCGGCCTGCCGCGATGCCCTGCAGACGATCTATCCCCGCTTCGGCCTGCATCCGCTGATCCGACAACTGGTTCAGCCTTCGGAACTTGCAGGCACCACGGTCTGGCCCTACCCCACCGAAGCGGCAGCCCAGGCAGCCCTGGCCCACTGCCAACGCAAGGCACCGAAGAGCCGCTCGGAGCTGATCGCCATTGCTGGGCTGACCTGCCTGCGCAGTGATGCAGCGGCGAGCCCCCATGCCAAAGCGTTCTGGCAGCACACCGGCCTGGGCCTCTCCTCCCGCCAGGCCGCCATCGCCCTGGGGAAAGAGACATCCCCCAGCAGCACATCCGGCGACGCGGCCCGCGAGCTGATTCGAAAGCGCCTGGCTGGCATCCATGGCGTCGACGCCCAGCAGATCAGCCTGCATCCAGCGGGAATGGCCGGCCTGTATGCGGCCCTCAGCGCCATCCAGACGCTGCGGCCGGGGAAGCCCACGCTGCAGCTGGGCTTCCCCTATGTGGATGTGCTGAAGCAGCCGCAGGTGGTGTTTCACGGTGGCGAGCTGTTGCAACCGCAGAGCCTCGCCGAGGTGGAAGCGGCCCTGGATCAGCTCCAGCCGGCGGCCGTGATTGTGGAGCTGCCCAGCAATCCGCTGCTGCGCTGCATGGATCTGCCGGGCGTGTCGGCCCTGGCCCGCAGCCGCGGCATTCCAGTGATTGCCGATGACACGATCGGCACCGGCATCAACCTCAATGCCCTGCCCTACGCCGATCTGATCTTCACCTCACTCACCAAGAGCTTCGCCGGCCGCGGTGATGTGATGGCTGGCAGTGTGCTGGTGAGCCCGCAGTCGCCCTGGGCGGCCTCCCTGCTGGCGGCGGTTCCAGCCATCGCCCCCCTCAGCGATGCCGATGCCATCGCCCTGGAGATCGCCAGCCGGGATGTGCTCCAGCGGGTGCCGCAACTCGATGCGAACGCCCTGCTTCTGGCGGAACGGCTCGAAGCCCATCCAGCCGTGCAGCGGGTGCTGCATCCAAAGAGCTGCCCCAACTTCCGCGCCTTGATGCGCAGCGGAGCTGGCCACGGCTGCCTGCTCTCCTTTGAACTGAAGGGAGGCCAAGAGCACTCCAAACGGGTTTACGACGCGCTTCGGATCAGCAAAGGCCCCAGCCTTGGCACCGATTTCAGTCTGGTGTGCCCCTACACCCAGCTGGCCCACTACGACGAACTGAGCTGGGCGGAGCAATGCGGTGTGCCGGCTGATCTGCTCCGGGTGTCCGTCGGTCTGGAAGACCCCGAGGCACTGTGGATGCGATTTGAGCAAGCGTTTGCTGACGAAGAGTCCGGTGAGACTCTGAAAAAGCCCTTAACAACCGGGTGAGGAGAGGCTTTCGATCATTAGTTTGTTTTCTTCGGGCCCCTCTACAGCAGCTCCATGTCCCGCATTTACGACGACAACAGCCAGGCCATCGGCAACACCCCGCTGGTCAAGCTGAACAACGTCACCAAAAACTGCAAGGCCACTGTGCTGGCCAAGGTTGAGGGGCGCAACCCCGCTTACAGCGTCAAGTGCCGGATCGGCGCCAACATGATCTGGGACGCAGAAAAAAGCGGAAAGCTCACCAAGGGCAAGGTGATTGTTGAGCCCACCTCCGGCAACACCGGCATCGCTCTGGCCTTCACCGCCGCGGCCCGCGGTTACAAGCTGATCCTCACGATGCCCGAGTCGATGTCGATCGAGCGGCGTCGGGTCATGGCCGTGCTCGGGGCTGAACTGATCCTCACCGAGGCCGCCAAAGGCATGCCCGGTGCGATCGCCAAGGCCAAGGAAATCGCTGAGAGCGATCCGGCCAAGTACTTCATGCCTGGCCAGTTCGACAATCCCGCCAACCCCGAAATCCACTTCAAGACCACCGGTCCTGAAATCTGGAACGACTGCGATGGCGCCATTGACGTGCTCGTGGCCGGCGTCGGCACCGGTGGCACCATCACCGGCGTCTCCCGTTACATCAAGAATGAAGCGGGCAAGGCGATCGAATCCGTGGCCGTTGAACCGACCAACAGCCCGGTGATCACCCAGACCATGAACGGTGAGGCCGTCAAACCCGGTCCCCACAAAATCCAGGGCATCGGTGCCGGCTTCATCCCCCAGAACCTCGACCTCTCCGTGGTCGACAAGGTGGAGCAGGTGACCAACGAGGAGTCCGTTGCCATGGCCCTGCGCCTGGCCCAGGAGGAAGGCCTGCTGGTGGGCATCTCCTGCGGTGCCGCCGCTGCAGCCGCCATTCGTCTGGCCGAGAAAGATGAGTACGCCGGCAAAACCATCGTGGTGGTGCTGCCCGACCTGGCCGAGCGTTACCTCTCCTCGGTGATGTTCGCTGAAGTGCCGACCGGCATCATCGAGCAACCGGTGGCTGTCTGAGCTGGCTCCACCAGAAGCCTTGGCCCCGTCGTTGACGGGGCTTTTTTTATGGCCTCATCGTGAACCGTTCAGGTCTCAGCGTGCTGGTGGGCGGGCCTGGGGCTGCACCGCCGCTGCATCAATCCACATGGCATCGCCATAGGAGAAGAAGCGATAGCTCCTTTCAATCGCTTCGGCGTAGAGCTTCAACAGGGTTTCCCGGCCGATCAGGGCACTCACCAACAGCAGCAGAGAGCTTTTGGGCAGATGGAAGTTGGTGAGCAGAGCTTGAATCACCTTGAACTGATAGCCCGGCTGAATCACCAGATCCACCGGCCCGGTGTAGGGCTTGAGAACACCGCCATGGGCTTGAGCGGCCCCCTCCAGGGCACGAACACTCGTGGTGCCCACCGCAATCACCCGGCCTCGACAAGCCTGCACCGCCTCCACCACAGCAGGGCTGACATCCACCCATTCACTGTGCAACTCCAAGGCGGTGAGGTCTTCCGTTTCAACGGGGCGAAAGGTGCCGAGGCCCACATGCAGGGTGATCCGGGCCAGATCCACCCCTTTCTTCTGCAAGCCCGCCAGCAGTTCATCACTGAAATGCAACCCCGCCGTCGGGGCGGCCACCGCACCGGGGCGGTCGGCGTAACGGGTCTGATAGCGCTGGCTGTCGCTGGGGTCGTGCCGTTCGATGTAGGGCGGTAGAGGCACCTCGCCCACGTCATTGAGCAAACCCTCAATGGTTTCGGCATCCCTGCAATCACTGGGGAACTGCACCACCCGTCCACCACTGGCGGGGTCTTCTGCAAGCACCGTCAGGCTGATCGAGGTGCCATCAATCGTGAGGCTGTCGCCGGGCCGCATGCGCTTGGCAGGACGGGCCAGGCAAAGCCAGCGGCCCTCCCCCCGCGGCTCCAGCACCAGCAACTCGGACAGCCCACCCCCGGAACGACGCACCGCCAGGCGGGCCTTCAACACCCGGGTGTCGTTCACCACCAGCAGATCACCAGGCTGCAGCTGCTCGAGCAGATCCCACACCTGGCCGTGAGCAGCATCCATTGATGGCTCCCCCTGGGGGGGAACCATCAACAAGCGAGCGCTGTGGCGGGGCTCAACCGGTGCCTGAGCGATGCGCTCAGGCGGCAGCGGGTAGTCGTAGCTGCTGAGTTGCAGGTCCCTGGGGTCAGGCACGCGGGCGACCGATCAGAGCGCCAGGCTTTCGGGACGGTTCTCGATCAGATCGGCGAGATCCTTGAGGAATGCGGCGCCGTCGGCGCCGTAAATCACCCGGTGATCCGCCGTCAGGTTCACCTGCATCTGACGCTTGACGGCGATGGAGCCGTCCTTGTTCGCCACCACCGTGGGGCGTGATGCAGCGACGGCGAGAATGGCCCCGGTGCCTGGGGGAAGGATCGCGTCGAAGCGATCAACACCGAACATGCCGAGGTTGGAGAGGGTGAAGGTGCCCGTGGAATACTCCTCCGGCTGCAGCTGCTTGCTGCGGGAGCGCTTGACCAGATCACCCCACTGACGCGACATCTCGTAGAGATCGGTGCGATCGGCATTGCGCAGCACCGGCGTGATCAAGCCACCGTCTTCCATCGCCACGGCGACAGCCACGTTCACGTCGGCTGGATAGGCCATGCCGGCAGCGGTGGTGGCGGCATTCACCTGGGGGTGACGCGCCAGGGTGACGGCCACAGCCTTGGCCAGCAGCGCCGTCATCGTGACGCCCTTGGGCTTCACCTGTTTGTAGAAGGCATCCAGCTTGTCGGTGGTGATGGTGTAACCAACGCGGAAGCAGGGAACCGCCAGGCTCGCCTCCATGTTTTTGTTCACCGCACCCTGGAGGGTGTTGAAGGCCACGGTCTCGCCGGGCCGACCAAAGCTGTTGCCCGCCGGAGCCGACGGGGCCACTGCTGCTGCTGCGCCAGCCGAGGAAGCAGCGGGGGCCGTTCCTTCCGCCACCCGGGGCACGGAGATGGGCTGACCGGAGGCTTGCTCCACGTCTTCGGCCTGAATCCGGCCGTGGGGGCCGCTGCCGCGCACGGTGGCCAGGTCCACACCCATCTGGGAGGCCAGCTTCTTGGCCCGGGGGCTGGCCACGATGCGACCGTCGTTCACCACCGGTGCCGACGGTGCAGGGGCAGCAACAGGTGCCGGGGCCGGGGCAGGAGTCGGAGCTGGGGTCTGAACCGCAGCTGGCGTGGGCGCCGGAGCCGGTGCAGGGGCGGGCGCCGCAGCAGGAGCGCTGGGGGCCTTGGCCTGCGCGTCGGCGATCTCAGCCTCTGTTTCGACAATCAGACCGATGGTTTCGCCCACCGGTGCCGTGCTGCCAGCAGGCATCAGGACCGCTGCGAGGTAGCCGTCCTGGAACGACTCAACGTCCATGTCCGCTTTGTCGGACTCAACGACAAGAACCGACTCGCCCCGAGCCACCTTGTCTCCGGGCTGTTTCAGCCACTCCACGATCTTCCCCTCCGTCATGGTGGAGCTGAGGGCAGGCATGAAGATGTCTGTGGTCGCCAAAACCGTCTCCGGGAGGGCAGATCAGGGGAGTTTACGAGTCAGCAGAGGCAAGCCGATCAGGCTTCCTCAATCGACTGCACAACGCCATCCTTCACAACGATGGCCACCTGCATCTTCTGCACCAGGTTGTCGCCGACCTTCAGCTCACAGCTGCTCTCCAGCTGACCCTGCTCAACGATCTGGTCCATCTCCAGCTCACGCACCTGGGCCTGCTGCTGAAGCAGGTTGCGCTTCTGCTCCTCCAGCTCGGCGCGCTTGGCCGCCACCTGCTGTTGGATCTGCGCCACCTGATCCTGCACGCGGGGATCAAGGGGGTTGGCGCTCTGACGACGCACCTGGTCCACCACGTCCTGACCTTCCTGTTCCAGCTGAGCCAGCTGTTGGTCAGCGGTGGCGATGCCATTGCTGAGCTCGCGCTCTGCTTCTTCTTTCCAGGTGGGCGTCACGACGGCGCGGACGGTGATCGGACGCTTGATCGTCAGGGAGGTGCCGTCGGACATGGGTTCTTGGGAGACGGCCAAAGCGTGTCAGCCCTTTCACGTGGGGTCAATCACCGGACAACCGACCACCCCCCAAGCCTCGTCAGGCGCGGTCAACGTCCGTAAAGGCCATCGATCAACTGCTGATCGCGGCTGGTGATGCGATCACGGCGCTGCTTCAGGGTCTGGGTCAGGAGTCCGTTCTCAATGCTGAAGGGATCCACAAGCACCACCCCGGCCAGCCGTTCATCACCCCGGGAACCCGACCGCTGCTTGAGCAAGCGGTTGCATTCGCGCATCAACAAACGAAGCAGGGCCGGATCACCGGGCTGGCCGCCCAGATCCTGCGCCACGCTCACGCCGGCTTCAGCCGCCCAGGCCACGATCGCCTCAGCACGGGGAACGATCAGGCCACCGAGCTGGCGTTCGTCCTGACCCACCAGCATCACCTGCTCGATCAGGGGGCTGGCCACCAGGGCCTCTTCCAGGGGGCCGGGCTCGATGTTCTCGCCACTGCTCAACACAATCGTGTCCTTGGCCCGTCCGGTGAGGGCCACCGAACCATCCGGCAGGAGCATGCCGAGATCGCCGGTGTCAAACCATCCCGCGGCATCGAGAACCTTGGCGCTGGCCTCGGGTTTGCCGAGGTAGCCCGCCATCACCTGGGGGCCCCGCACCATCACCCGCCCCCGTTGCCGGAAGCCCAGGGGCTGGCCGTTGTCGGGATCGACGATCCGGAATTCGGTCTGGGGCATCGGCAGCCCGGAGCTGCCGCGGATGTTGCGCCAGGGCCTGCGGCAACTCACCACAGGGCTGGTTTCGGTGAGGCCATAGCCCACCAGCAGCTCAATCCCCACGGCTTCAAAAAAGGCATCGATGTGGGGCGCGATGGCACCGCCACCACTGATCGGATAGGCGAGCTGACCGCCACTGAGCTGGCGACGCAGCTTCGGCCAGATCAAGGTCGAGGCCAGGGCATGCAGGGGCCAGCGCAGGGCCGCGGAGCCGCAGGCACGCAGCCGGCCGGCCGCTGATACCGGTTCCAGCAGGAGGTTGCGCGCCGTGCGCACGGCTTTGCGCTGGGCAGCGCTGTTGGCCAACGCCGCCCGCAGCAGGCGCTGCCGGGAGGGGGGGAAGGTCTTGAGCACATCCTCAAATCCAGCCTGAACCGCCTCCCACAGCCGCGGCACGGTGGCCATCGCGATCGGCCGGACCCGCGGCAGATCCTTCTTCAGTTGCTTGATGGTTGTGTAGGTCTGCGTGCAGGCGCAGGAGAGGAAGAAGTAGCTGGCACTGCGCTCGTAGGCATGCCAGATGGGCAACACACTCAGCACCGGAGCACCGGGCTCGGGATAGGCCACACAGGCCAGTGAGCTCATCTGATGCAGCAGGTTGGCGTGGGTCAACGGGACCCCTTTGGGTTGGCCGGTCGTACCCGAGGTGTACAGAACAGTGGCCACGGCGTCTCGCCCCCCCGCCGGGCCAACGGGATCAAGGCCGGCCCCTGACGCCAGAAACGCCTCCCAGCCCATGGCGCCCTCGGCAGGCTCCCCTTCCAGCTGAAGCACGAAACGCAGCTGAGCCCGTTGCTCTGGGGGAAGGGCCAGACGACGCCACACATCAGCGTTCTGCACCACCAGGGCCGTCGCCCGGCAATCCGAAAGGATGTAGCGCAGCTCCTCCACCGGGGCCGAGGCACCGCGCACGGCATCAGCGGCACCGGCACGCATCAGGCCCTGATCCGCCACCAGCCAGCGGGGGCTGTTCTCAGCAAACAGAGCCACCACATCGCCATCGTTCACGCCATGGCGCCGAAAGGCGGCGGCAGCGGTGGCGATGCGCTCCGCCAGTTCGCCGAAATTGAAGCGTTCGGGATGCGCCACATGGGGCGCATCGACGGCGGCAATCAGCCCGTGGCGGTCGGCGAGCCAGGGCCACACCGCATCGACCCTCTGCAACTTCTGAACGTGGGCATGACGCTGCAAAGCGTCCGTTTCACGGGTTGTCGGGCTCCAGCTGGCCGTCATCCGAGGCAGGGGTTCAAACAGCTCAGGTCTATCTCGCTTCCTCCTCCCAGACCAGACCGAAACGATGGGCCAGGGCTTGCCGCAGCAACGGCTGCACCTCAGCCGACGTCAGCCCTGGCAACCAGTCCGCAAGCCGCCCAACCGCACGACCGGTGAGCCCACAGGGGGTGACCCGCTCAAACCCCTGCATCGAGCAATCAACGTTGAGGGCCAGGCCGTGCTGGGTGATCCAGCGGCGACAGCCCACACCGATGGCGGCGACCTTGCGGTTGTCCAACCAGAGGCCGGTCAACCCCGGCAGACGCTGACCCTCCAGGCCCAACTCCGCCAGAACATCCAGAACGACTTGTTCCAACTGGCGCAGATACCAGTGCAAATCGGGCGTGCGGCGCTGAAGGTCCAACACCGGGTAGGCCACCAGTTGGCCGGGCAGGTGATGGGTCACCTCCCCGCCCCGATCGATCCGATACAGGGGTGCCGGTGGGTCAGCGGGATCGAAATGCAGGTGCTCCTCGCTGGCACCACGGCCGAGGGTGTAACAGGTCTGGTGCTGCAGGATCCAGACCGCCTCCGGAGCCGATGGATCAGCAAGAAGAGTGCTCTGCCAGCGCTGTTGCGCCGACCAGGCGGCATCGAATCGAACCGGATCACCGGGCTCGAAAAGAAATGCACGCTGGGGGTGGGCCGAATCGTGCGCCGTATCTAATTTGCCGATAACAACCGGCACAGGAGTGAGGCATGAAGTTGCTGATCCATGGTCGCAACCTCGAGATCACGCCGGCGTTGCGGGATTACACCCAAACCAAGTTGGAGCGGGCCACATCGCACTTCGGTGATGCTGTTCGCGAGGCCGACGTCCATCTCTCCGTGGCCCGCAATCCCCGGGTGCCGCAGCAGACCGCCGAGGTGACGGTCTTTGCCAACGGCACGGTGATCCGCGCCCAGGAACGCAGTGAAAACCTGTACGCCAGCATCGATCTGGCCGCAGGAAAACTGGCCCGCCAACTGCGTCGCTGGAAGGAACGCCACAGCGATCACCACCACAGCCACGGCCACAGCGCCAGCCACACCCCCAGCACGGATGTGGTCAACGATGCATCCCCCGTTGAAGCCTCCCTTCTGCAAGGGCGTGAGGCGGAACTGCCGGATCCGGGAGTGCGGCGCAAATATTTCGCCATGCCGCCCATGGGCCTGGAGGAGGCACGCCGCCAACTGGATCTGATCGACCACGACTTTTACCTGTTCCGGGAGAAGGAGAGCGATCAGCTGCAGGTGATCTACCGCCGCAACCACGGTGGGTATGGGGTGATTCAGGCTCGTGAGTGACCTCCCGGCCCGCCATGGCTGATCCAGCCCAAGAGCTCCCCGACCTCCCCCCCCGGCTTGATCAGGCGATCCTCGACCCCCTGCTGACCCGGGACCAGCTCCAAGCCCTCTGTGATTCCGGGATGCAGGAGGGCGTGCGGGCCATCTGCACCACACCGCGTCAGCTGCCGCTGCTGCGGGAACGCATCGGGACGACCGACGCAGGTCCTCGCCTGGTGGCGGCCATCGGCTTTCCCTTCGGAGCCATTCCCGCTGAGCTCAAGCTGGCGGAAGCGGAGTGGTGTGCCGCCCATGGCGCCCAGGAGCTCGATGTCGTGCCCGATTTCAGCGCCTTGGCCAATGGTGATTCAGGCGCGTTTGCCGAGGAACTCGCCGCCCTCTGCGAGCTGGGGCTTCCCGTGCGGGCCGTCCTGGACATGGCCCGTCTGGAGAGCGAACAGCTGGAACTGGCCGTGGAGGCCGCCATTGATGCTGGCGCTGCGGGACTGCAGACCAGCAACGGCTTTGGCCCGGCCTGCCATGCCGATCAGATCCTTGCGTTGAAACAGCTGATCCGCAAACGCTGCGCCATCAAGGCAGCCGGGGGCATCCACAGCCTCAGCCACGCAGGAGACCTGCTGTTGGCGGGGGCCGATCTGCTGGGCACCAGCAGCGCGCCGGCTCTTCTGCAGGCCCAGCGCCGCCCCGCGGCCTGAATGGCAGAACGACGCCTCACCGGACTCGCCCTCAAGGTGGGCCCCCTCGGCGAACACGACCGCCTGCTGAGCCTGCTCAGTGATGCGGAGGGCGTCAGTCGCTTCGCCGTTCCCGGAGCACGCCGACCCAAGAGCAGTCTGGCCGCCGCGGCCCCCCTCACCCTGCTGGAACTGCAGGTGGGAGGACGCAGCGGCCTGGCCCGGGTGCGACAACTGCGGGTGCTGCGCAGTTTTTCCGGCCTCGGGCAACAGCTGGAAACCCTGGCTGCGGCGCAGGCGCTGTGTGATCTATGCCTTCAACTGGCGGCCCAGGACCCTGTGGACGGGCTGCTGGACACGATGCAGCTGCACCTCGAACGCCTGGAGGAGCACCGAGCCGACCCGGAGCTGGTGCTGGCCGGCACGGTCCAGGCCTGCATCCATCTGCTCACCCTGGGCGGTTATGGACTGCCGTTGCAGACCTGCTGCATCACAGGCGATCCCCTGGAGCCACCGCTGGGGCAGTGGGACTGGCGCTGCAGCCTGCTGCCGCAGGACGGCTTTGCGATCGATGAGCAGCCTGGGGCGGCGATTCAGCTGAATCCCTCCGAACTGGCCCTGCTCCAGCGACTGACCCGGGCCGAACTGCCCCGTCGCCGGGACGGTGCGCTGATGGGCCCCCCAGCCGTGTGGCGCCGGCTGCTGCGGGTGGTTGAGATCTGGAGCCGGACGCATCTGAACCGACCCAGCAAAGCCCTGGCCATGCTGCGAGAGACGCTCCTGGCAGGCGCGTGAGCCATCATGGCCGCGATGCAATTGCCCCTTGAGCGGACCGAGCCTCACCACCCCTGAACCCGCTCTGCCCACCGGCAGCAACCCGGAGGGAAAGCGTGGCTTGGAAGCCGTGCTGCGCCTCAAGGACTTCCGCAAACTCTGGCTGGGCCAGATCTTTTCCCAGCTGGCGGACAAGTTCTACATCGTGCTGATGGTCTTCCTGATCGATCAGCACCTGCTGCTGAAGGGGCAGGGAAGTGGCGTGCTGGCGGAGATGGCCTCGGATTACGGCCTCGACATCAGCACACGCACCCAGGTGATCACCCTGCTGGCTACAGGCATTTTTGTGGCCAACACCATCCCGGCCATGCTGCTGGGAACGGTGGCTGGCGTCTGGGCGGACCGCTGGCCCAAGCGTCGGGTGATGGTGGCCAGCAATGCCATCCGAGCCCTGTTGGTGGTGTTCGCACCGCTCTGTCTGCTGCCGGGGCCCGTCTGGCTTGGTCTGCCCTGGGGCTACTGGGGGCTGGTGGGCATGACCTTCCTGGAGTCGATCCTGACCCAGTTTTTCGCCCCCTCGGAACAGGCCACGATTCCTGTGGTGGTGCCGGGAGATCACCTGTTGGCGGCCAACTCCCTCTACCAAGCCACCAGCATGGGGGCGACGATCCTGGGCTTCGCGCTGGGGGAACCGATTCTTCGTGCCCTGCACAGCAGCCTGGCGATCATCGGCATCGATGGCGGCGAGTTTCTGCTGCTTCCGCTCTGTTACGGCCTTGCAGCCCTCAGCCTGTCGCGCCTGAAGCTGCAGGAAGCCCCCAAGCCCCCCTCCAATACATCGGTTTGGACGGAGATCGGCGAAGGATTGCAGGTGCTGCGCCGGGTGCCTTCAGTGCGTGGCGCCATGATTCATCTGGTGCTGCTCTACAGCCTGTTGGCAGCGCTTTACGTGTTGGCGCTCCAGCTGGCTGCCCTGATCGAGAACCTGGGGCCCTCAGGCTTTGGTGCCCTGCTGGCCATGAGTGGACTGGGCATGGCGATCGGAGCTGTGGTGATCGCCCAGCTGGGCCATCGGTTCAGCCGCCGCCGGCTCACGGCAGCAGGCCTGGGAACCATCACCTGGACCCTGGTGCTGCTCAGCCAGCTGCGGGGATCCCTGGCCTTCACCCTGAGCCTCTGCGGAATCCTGGGCATCGGCGCAGCTCTTGTGGCGATCCCCGCGCAGACCACGATTCAGGAAGAAACCCCCGAAACCGAGCGCGGCAGGGTGTTCGGACTGCAGAACAACCTGATCAACATCGCCCTCAGCCTGCCGCTGGTGCTGGCGGGCACCCTGGTGAGCAGCATTGGTCTTCAACCGGTGCTGTGGCTGCTGGCGGGGTTGGCCCTGGTGGCGGCGTTGATCGAACGACCGTGGCAGCGCTGCTAACTTGCGTTTTCGCCTGAGGAGGCCCAACCCGCTTGGCGCAGATTGCGTGGCTCGGCAAGAAGTCTCCCTTCTGCGGGAATGTGTCCTACGGGATCAGCACCACGGAGGCCCTGCGCAAACGCGGGCATCAGGTGCACTTCATCCATTTCGATAACCCGCGCAGCCCGGAGCGCGACGACACATCGCTGCTGGCCAACGACCCGGACGTCAGCCTGCCTTATCTGGTCAAATCGCAGGTCTACACGATCCCTTCACCCGGGGCGCAGCGGGAGCTGAGGGAATCCCTGGAGCGGCTGCAGCCCGATCTCGTGCACGCCAGCCTCACCCTTTCGCCCCTGGATTTCCGCCTGCCGGAGCTGTGTCAGCAGCTGGGCGTGCCCCTGGTGGCCACCTTTCATCCCCCCTTCGATGCAGGCCTGCGCAACCTGACGGCGGGCACCCAACAGCTCACGTACCAGCTGTATGCACCGGCCCTGGCCCGCTACGACCGGGTGATCGTGTTTTCACAGCTTCAGGCGGACTTTCTCGAGCGCCTGGGCGTTCCCGCCGATCGACTGACGGTGATTCCCAATGGTGTGGACCCCGACCGCTGGTGCCCCACCAGCCCCGGCACCCTTTCGCTGATGCATCAGCAGGTGCGGCAACGGCTGGGCCGAGAACGGATTTTCCTCTACATGGGGCGCCTGGCAACGGAGAAGAACGTTGAAGCCCTGCTGCGGGCCTGGCGGCTGGTTTCACCGGAGGGCTGCCGGTTGGTGATCGTCGGCGACGGGCCGCTGCGCAACAGCCTGATGAACCAGTTCAACGACGATCGGATCCTCTGGTGGGGCCACGAGCCAGACCTGGACACCCGGGTTGCACTGCTCCAGTGCGCTGAGGTCTTCATCCTGCCGAGCCTTGTGGAGGGCCTGTCGCTGGCCCTGCTGGAGGCGATGGCCAGCGGAACAGCCTGCGTGGCCACCGATGCCGGTGCCGATGGCGAGGTGCTGGAGCAAGGGGCGGGAATCGTGCTGAGCACCCAGGGCGTCACCACCCAGTTGCGCACACTGCTACCGGTGCTCAGGGACCAGCCGGTGCTGACCGCGGAACTGGGCCGCAAAGCCCGCCTCCGCGCCTTGGAGCGCTACACGATTTCCAGCAACATCGACGCCCTCGAACAGCTCTATGCCGACCTGATGCAAACCAGCACGGTCGCCGCCTGAGCCAGGCCATCAGCGCCAGTCCAAGCCAGGAACCCAGCCCACAATCGCTGGGGTGACTGCGGCGTATTGGCTGTAATCCGGATGCAGCACCCGCAACCCCTGCTCCTCGAAGCGGGCTTTGCCCCGCAGCACAGCCGCCAGGCTGACCAACAGCAACAGATGCAGCGGGCTGCCTGTGGCCAGCACCACTCCTGCGGAACACAGCAACACCGCCCGGTACAAGGGATGCCGGCAGATGGCGTAGGAGCCTGTGGCGATCAACTGATTCGCCGGCTTGGGCGCCGGCAGCGGCGAAAGGCTGGCCCCGAGACAGCGAAACGCCTCAAGGGCCCGAAACAGGCCAAAAGCCAACAGCAGCAGGCCCAGCCCGAACAGGGGTTTGGGCCAAATCGCCACACCGAAGCTGGCGGGAGCTGGCCAGACCGGCAGCAGATGGGCCGTGATCAGCAGCAGCTGGGCCAGCAGCCACCACTCACCCCGGCGGTTGTCCAACCAGCCGCCCCAACTGAAGCCCCAATCGGAGAACATTCACTCGCTCACCACCAATGTTCGGACGTTACGGCGCTGCACCAGACCCGCCAGGGTCTGCATGTCGTCCCAGCGAATCAAGCCCACACAGCCGAGCGTGCCGCTGTTGGCGTTGCGGTTGGCACTGGGGTCGAGATGAATGCCCAGATGGCCTCGCCCCGTGGGGAACTGCGGTTCAATCCCAATCCAGATCGGCCCGAGCTCGCGTGGATCAGCGGGACCCAGGGGCTCCACCGGCCCAAGGACGTAGCGACCGGCGGGGAGCGGCGCGCGGGTGCCGGAGCGATGGCGATCGGCGTTCTGACGGTGGGCCCGACCGCTGACGGCATCGAAGTGCTGCACGGGCTGACCTGGGGTTTCCAAACGCAGACTCCAGATGGGATCGCCCGTGCGCGGGAGCGATCGCGTGGTGCGGTTCAGCACCAAGACCGACTCGTTGGCGGAGGTGGTGATGGATGGCGACGTGGTGGGGAGCCTGGAGGCAGAGGCCAGATCCATCTCAGCGGCAGAACAGGGCACGACCAACAGCGCCAGCAGCTTCAACGCGAGACACGACCGAACGACCACAGCAGCCAGGCAAACAGGCCGGAACCCTATGGGCGGTTTTTATTCGCTGAGGAAATAAAAGCCAGCGCTCTCACTGCCCCCTTCTGAGACCCAGCTCGAGAAAAGGTTCAGAGCTCGTTTTCGGCCAGCCGCAGCGCTTCAGCCTCCTTGGTTGGATCCAAGGCGCAGCTGTCATCCAGCAGGCGCTGCAGGCGTGGGCTGACGGCGACCACCAGGGGATTGGTCAGCACGCGCCGGCTGATGCCCAACTCCTCGAGCGAAATCGCCAGGGCTTGGCTGGCCTGGCGGCGCGGCAGACGCCCCTTCTCCACCTGACAGTCGCTGCTGGCCTTGGCCATGGCGGCATAGCCGCGAATGCGGCGGGCCAGCACCACCACGGCAACCCGGCGCTGAACCTCGGGTGCCAAAGGAGCATCCTCGGCAGCAACAGGGATGGGTGTTGCCATGGGCAGACCCAGCAACAGCGCAGCAAGGAAGCGGTGGAGACGCATCAAGGTGTCTGGAACGCCCCCTCAGTCAAGCCTGGGAAATCGCTGGGCGATGCTGCTGCCGGTGTACTGCGCCACCCATCCCTCGGGGTTGTTGAACCAACGCACAGCACAGAACTGAGGCTGAGAGCCCATGTCAAACCAATGACGGGTCCCGGCAGGGACCCGCATCAGGTCGCCCCGTTCGCACAGCACGCTGAGCACCTCGGAACCGATGTGCAGCACAAACAAGCCGCACCCTTCCACAAAAAAGCGCACTTCGTCTTCGGCATGGGTGTGCTCCTCAAGGAACTTGCGGCGCAAGGGCTCGCGATCGGGGTGATCCGGCGTCATCCGAATCGCGTCGACCGTGGCGTAACCGCCATCGCGTTGAACCCGGGCAATCGCATCGGCATAGGCCTGGAGGATGGTGGCCTGGTCGGCCCCCTCCGGCAGACCCTGCTCCGCCGGCCATTGCTCAAAGCCGATGCCCCGGCGGCTGAGCTCCGACTGAATCACGGCCGGATCGTTGCTCTCCAGCGCAGGCATGGGCCCATTCGCAGCATGGGCTGAGCTTTCGTCTGGAAAGATGCTGAGACGACTCATCGTCTGGACCCCGGGCGCATCGACTGCTGACCATCATCGATCCCGCCACGACTGGGGGTCTCACACTGGTGGGGGTCGGCCCCGGCGATCCTTCCCTGCTCACCCTGGCCGCCGTTGAAGCCATCCGCCAAGCGGAGGTGGTGGCCTACCCGGTCGGACGACCGGGGGCCGACAGCATGGCCGCCAAAATCGCCGCGGCCTGGATCCGCAGCGACCATCAGCGTCTGCCCTTGTTGTTCCCGATGGTGGAAGCCGCCGAACCGCGGCGCACCGCCTGGGGAGCGGCGGCGCAGGAGCTGCAGCAAGCCATCCGTTCCGGCCAGCAGGTGGCACTGCTGTGTGAGGGAGATGCGTCGCTGTTTGCGAGTTGCAGCTACGTGCTGCTGGCCTTGCGTCAGGCGTGGCCCGACTGTCCCATCAGCGTGATTCCCGGCATCACCTCCTGCTCGGCAGCCGCGGCTGCGGGCCTCTGGCCCCTCGCTCTGCAGCAGGACCAACTGCTGTTGCGCCCTTGCCCCGACACACCCGAGGAGCTGGAGCGGGTGCTGGATACCGCCGCGGCAACGGGGCAAGTTCTGGCCCTGCTGAAGCTGGGTCGGCGCTGGAGTTGGGTGCAACCCCTGCTGAAGCAGCGAGGCCTGCTGCAACAAGCACTATTTGCCGAGCGGGTCGGCTGGCCCGACCAGCAGATCTGTTGCGCGGATGCCGTTGCGGCCGAACCTCGCCCCTACTTCTCGCTGCTGCTGATCCGGCAGGGTTGGCCGGAGGTGCTGCCCTAGGCCAGCTCTCGGCTGCGTTCCGCAGCAGCAACCACCGCTTCGATCAAGGCGGAGCGCAGGCCGATGCGTTCGAGCGCGCGAACGCCGGCGATGGTGGTGCCCCCCGGGGAGGTGACCATGTCCTTGAGCTGGGCAGGGTGCAGATCGCGACGGTCCAGCAGCTCAGCCGTTCCAGCCAGGGTGCGGTGGCTCAGCCGCAGGGCCAGGTCCCTGGGAAGACCGGCGGCAACAGCCCCATCGGCCATGGCTTCCGCCACCAGGGCCACAAAGGCAGGGCCCGACGAGGTGAGGGCAAGGAACGCATCGAGCTTGGCTTCCGCCAACTCCAGAACTTCGCCCACATCGGCGAACAGCTGCCGCACCTGATCCCGTTGCCCTTGGTCGATCCCCTCCCCCCAGGCCAGAGCTGTCAAACCAGCTCCCACCAGCGCAGGGGTGTTGGGCACCGCCCGCACACAGCGATGACCGGGAAACAAATGCTGCAACCGCGCCAGAGACACCCCCGCCAACACAGAAATCAGCAGCGGTTGACCCACAACAGGTCCTGAAGCTGCTGCAACGGCATCGAGTTGCTGCGGCTTCACCGCAAGCAGCTGGATCGGAGCCGTCCAGACCTGCTGGGCGGAAGGATCATCAGCCGCAACCAAACCGATGCCAGCCGGAAGGCCCCCACGTCGTTGCTCAAGGGAGCCAGATCCTCCGACCACCGCCAACAGCTGGTCGGCCGGAATCCGTCCACGCTCCAGGAGAGGAACCACAAGGGCCTGAGCCATGCGACCCAGGCCGATCACACCGAAAGCGGGCTGCACTGCGGGCTTCAGAGAGCGGCTGCCCCCCAGGCGGGCGAAGGTGCGCTGGCGGATTCGTCGACATCCGCCACATCGGCCTCACGGCTCACCACCGTTGGAGCCGAGGCTTCGTCTTGACCGGTGTTGGTCACGGTGACGCAGCTGGGGGCGAACAGGAAGATGCTCTCGCCGACGCGCTCCTGGTGTCCATCGATCGCGAAGGTGCCACCAGCAACGAAATCAACAGCACGCTGGGCCTGGTCGGGCTCCATCATCGTGAGGTTGAGGATCACCGTCTTGCGCTCCCGCAGCGCCTGAATGGCCCGAGGCATTTCATCGAAGCTGCGGGGTTCCATCACATTCACCTCGGACACAGCATTGCTGATGCCGGGCATGCCGATCACGTTGGATCCAGGCAGATCACCACCCAGGTCAAACGGGTTGGAGTCTCCAATGGTGGCCAGTGCACCACCGTCAGCCTGCAGGGCGCGCTGGTCCTGGTCATCTTGCTCGTCGTCGTAGGCGAAATCATCCAATTCGCCATCGAGATAGTCATCGCCAGCGACGACGGCACGGAGACGGGAGATCAGCGACACCTTGGGATTCCTCTCGGTCTGAATGTGGTTCGAAAACCATGTCCCTGGATACCGTTTTCGCTGCGGCGGGGCAAGTCAATTCGCAGCGTCTGTTGACACCAATCTCGGACCGAACAGGGCCGAACCGATCCTGAGCCAGGTGCTGCCCGCTTCAGCAGCCTCTTTCCAGTCCGTGCTCATCCCCATCGAGCACTCCGCCAAGGCCAGCCGATCCGCCAGGGCACGGCAGTCGGAAAACAACGCCTTGCGCTGATCTGCAGCCATCTCGAGAGGCGCCATGGTCATCAGACCCGAGATCCGCAACCCCGGCAGAGCCTGCAGATCAGACCAAATGGCACCGAGTTCATCGGCCGACAAGCCCCCTTTGCTGGGATCGGGCCGCAGTTTCACCTGCAGCAGCACTTCAGGCTGACGGCCCTCCTCAACGGCGATGCGCGACACCCGTTCGGCCAGCGCCAGAGAATCCACCGAGTGAATGACGTCGAAGGCCTTCACCACCGGCCGCACCTTGTTGCTTTGCAGGCGACCAATGAAATGCCAGCGCAAGTTCAGATCGATCAGCTCCTCCTGCTTCGGCAGAGCCTCCTGAACACGGCTTTCCCCGAAATCACACTGACCAAGCTCCGCCACGCAACGCACGGACGCGGCTGGATGCCCTTTGCTGACGGCCAGAAGCCTGGATGAAGTGGGGCGGGCTGCCTGGAGCACCTGCCAACGCGCCGCGAAGGAATCGGTCAAGGGTTCAGATGAACGTTTGATCGAACAGCTGACTCCAGGACTCCAGGTCGTCCGAGCCATCACGACGGCAACGGCCCAGATGCACCTCAGCGTGGTGACGCGCATCCCCGTAGGGAATCACTTCGAACTGGGCACCACGGGGCTGCAGGGTGACCAGAAAAAACATGCGCTGGGCATACAACGTGGCGTAGACGTCACGGCCCGATAGAGCATCCCGAAGGTGGGGTGATTCAGATATCGCTCGGACGCCATGCCGTGATCGGAGGTCATAGAGCACCGTACTGACCGCGGAGCCCAATCACCAACACAAGAACGACCATCGCCATGCCATTCAGCAGGGGAGCAGCCCGATCAGGCGGCATGCGGAAGTACGACGGACCAAGAATTCGACCCCCACGGGCGACCAGGGCATCGGCCCCCTGCTCAGCCCTGAGAAGGATGTTGGCCAGCAGCCGCTCTCCGACGGCCAGCACCAGGCCGAAACCGGCCTTGAAGCCCAGCTGGCGCAGGTTGACGGCACGGCTGGCGAGAGAGCGCAGCAGATTTTGGAGCTCCTCCTGCACCAGAGGCAGAAAGCGAAGTGCCAGCAGCAATTGAAACCCCAGCCGCTCCACAGGACATCCCAGCCACTTCAAGGGAGCCAGGCACCAGCTGAGGGCCCAGACCAGATCCTCAGGCGGGGTCGTGATCAGCATCAGGTTGACGCTGTGAATCACGGTGAAGATCAAGGTGGACGTTCGCAGCCCCAGCAGCGCCGAGGCCCGATCCACCACCAGCGGCCCCAGCTGGAGACCGCCCAACTGCAGGGGGCCGAGGCGCAACAGATCCCAGGAGGGGCCTTCCGTCTCGAGCCCCGGAAGCTCGGCCGGATTGCGCAGCGGGAAGGCCGCAGGGGGATCCACAGCCGGCAAGAACATCGACAGGAGACCCACCACAACGGCCAAGGCCGTCAGCAGCAGCACAGACCTCCACCACAGCGAGCGAGCCAGTCCACTGCCGAAGGTGATCAGCACCAGAGCCACCACCAGGCCAACGCGCCAGAGGGGCCCCGCCAGAACAGGCGTGAGCAGAAAGACAAGAGACCAGGCCAGCTTCAGCCGAGGGTCCAAGCGCCGGAGCCAACCCGTGGACCCATCGACGTATTGACCCATCGGGACCTGGCGCAACCAGTCCATGGCTCAGCCTTTACGACTCTGCTGACGGGCCAGGTCGCGTTCGGCATCACGCTGTTGCTTGCCGCGCCAGAACAGACGCAGCGGGCTGCCATCGAAACCGAGGCCCTCACGGATCTGACGCTCCACATAGCGCCGGTAGGTCTCTCCGAACAACTTGGGGTCGTTGACGAACAGGGTGAAGCTGGGCGGCCGGCTGGCCACCTGGGTGCCGTAATACAGCTTTCCTTGGCGTCCACCGCGGGTGGTGGGGGGACTGCGCCAGCTCAGTGCTTCCTTGAGCACCTCGTTCACAACGGAGGTACTGACGCGGCGACGGTGCTGCTCAACCGCCAGGGCGGCCAAGGCAAAGATGCTCTCCACACGCTGGCCGGTGAGCGCAGAGGTGAACAGCATCGGAGCCCAATCGAGGAAATAGAGCTTGGAGCGCAGCTCCTTTTCCATCGCCGTCATGGTGTGGCTGTCTTTTTCCACCGCGTCCCACTTGTTGACGACCACCACGCAGGCACGGCCGTCCTCTTCAATGCGACCCGCCAGGCGCTGATCCTGCTCGGTCACCCCATCGAGGGCATCGATCACCAGAACACACACATCACTGCGTTCAATGGCCTTGAAACTCCTGTTGATGCCGAAGAATTCCGGGCCGTAGTTGACGCTGCGCCGCCGGCGGATGCCCGCCGTGTCCACCAGGCGCCAGGGACGATTCTCACGAATGATGCTGGTGTCAATCGTGTCGCGGGTGGTGCCGCGGATCGGGCTGACAATCGCCCGCTGCTCTCCGCAGATGGCATTCAGCAGACTGGATTTCCCGACATTCGGCCGTCCGATGATGGCCATCTGAATCGGCTCCTCCTCGTCACCCTCCTGATCCTTCGGGGGGAAAAAGGTGAGCACCTGATCCAGCAGTTCTCCGGTGCCGGCGCCGTGGATGGCCGAGATCGGATGGGGTTCACCCAGGCCAAGGCCCCAGAATTCGCCGGCCATCGCCAGGCCCTGTTCCGGCGACTCGCACTTGTTCACCGCCAACAGCGTGGGACAGCGGTGACTGCGTAGAAATTCCGCGATGGACTCGTCAGCGGCCGTAAGCCCCTGCTGACCGTCCACGATCACCAGAGCCACACTGGCTTCCTCGAGCGCCAGAGCCGCCTGCTCCCGGATCTCCGGCAGGAACTCGCTGTCGTCGTCGAACACCAGTCCACCGGTGTCGACGACCTTGAACTCCCGATCGCCCCAGTAGCCGTCCTGGTAGGTGCGATCACGCGTCACGCCAGGCTGATCGTGAACGATGGCTTCCCGGCTGCGGCACAGCCGATTCACCAAGGTCGACTTACCGACATTGGGGCGTCCGATAATTGCGACGACAGGACGCGCCAAGGGTCTGCTCAGGCCAATCTTTCACCCTACAGAGACGCCATAAAGCCCCTGGAGAACCGAAATTCTTTCGGAGCGAGACTAATGAGTCTCAGTCGAGTCAGCTAGGGCGAGTTCAGTTGTTCCCTCGCCATGCTCGAGCTCGTCGCCAGCCTTGTGGTCGACCTCTCCGACCAACGCCTGACCGTCTACAACAGCGATCAGGAGGTGGTTCGCGTGATTCCGGTCAGCACCGGCAAAGCCTCAACGCCAACACCGATCTTCAACAGCAAGGTTTATACGAAGTACCGATCCACCACGATGTATGGACGCACCTACACCGTTCCCGGGGTGCCGTTCACGATGTGTGTGAGCCCGAACGAGGCCATCTGCCTCCACGCCGCCCCCTGGCAGGAGAACGCCGGGAAACCCTTCGGCGTGCCCCGCAGCCATGGCTGTGTGCGCATGCCGCTGAACCACGCCCGTTGGCTGTTCCACAACACCCCGAAAGGCACACCCATCACGATTCAGGCCTGAGTTAGGCCGCCGGATCACTTCACCGGCAGATCGCCGGGGTGCCCCTGCACCGGATCGGCAGGAGGGGGAAGCTCAGGGCCCAGGGGCCCCTGCTCCGGCAGGGGCTCGCTCCGCTGGGCCAGCCAGGCCAACAGCCAGTTCACGGCGGTGGCCCGTCGGGTTCGGCGGGGGTACAACTCACCGATGCGGTACCCCGCGAAATTGAGCTGTTGTTTGAGCAGCTGTTTGTGTTCCTTGGGAACCGAGCGGGTCAAACGAACCGACGCCGGACGCTCCGCGATCAGCTCGGGAGCCTCAGGGAAGGCATCGGCCCATTCGGAGGGTGTGTCGGGACCGGCGCACCACTGCGGTTCAGCAGGCTGATAGCCCAGACGTTCCCAAATCCTTTCGCAGACAAAGCGATCGCTGCAGCGGTCCTCGAGGATCTGCACCAGCAACGAACGACTGAGCGGCCAGGGCATGTCGGTTGCGTTGTGCAGCATGGACCCATGATTGCTTCATCCCCTCTGCAGCTTCCCGGCAATGGAACCGCGCGTCAGCTGCGCTGCCGCGTGTTGCAGTCGCCGCTGGCAGGGGTGAGCGATCGGATCTTTCGCGGTCTGGTGCGGCGCTGGGCGCCCGACGCGCTGCTGTTCACCGAAATGGTGAATGCCACCAGCCTCGAGATGGGGCATGGGCTCTGCAAGGTGGAGTCGCTCGCCCAGGAATCCGGGCCCATCGGCGTGCAACTGTTCGACCATCGCCCCCAGGCCATGGCTGATGCAGCACGACGGGCTGAAGCCAGTGGGGCCTTTCTGATCGACATCAACATGGGCTGCCCTGTGCGCAAGATTGCCCGCAAAGGGGGTGGTTCCGGCTTGATCCGTGATCCAGAGCTCGCCATCAAGATCGTGGAAGCGGTGGCAGATGCCGTGGCGGTGCCCGTCACGGTGAAGACACGCCTGGGTTGGTGTGGCAGTGATGCCGATCCCGTGCACTGGTGCCAACAGCTGGAACAAGCCGGTGCACAACTGCTCACACTGCATGGACGCACCCGCGAACAGGGCTTCAAGGGCGCTGCGGACTGGAGCGCGATTACCCAAGTAAGAGAAGCCCTCACGATCCCCCTGATCGCGAACGGCGACATCAACAGCCCCGACGATGCCCTGCGCTGCCTGAAGCAAACCGGCGCAGCGGGAGTGATGGTGGGCCGAGGCACGATGGGAGCCCCATGGCTGGTGGGACAGATCGACGCCGCCCTGGCCGGTCGTGCGATCCCCGCCACACCCAACCCGTCAGCACGGCTTGCACTGGCCCGCGATCAACTGGACGGTCTGGTGGAGGATCGCGGCGACCATGGTCTGCTGATCGCTCGCAAACACATGGGCTGGACCTGCACGGGCTTCCCCGGTGCCTCGCGACTGCGGCATGCCCTCATGCGAGCCCCCACGCCCGCCCAGGCCAGGGAGCTGCTGACGCAGCAGATCGACGCCCTTGCCGCGTCCGCTTGACTGGATGCCCCGACGATCAGGGCGTGGAGCCTGCAAGCGGCCAAGACAACAGCACGCTTGATGACCAGGCCTGGCAGCGCTGGAGGTCTGGTCGCGCTGGCGCCGAAGAAATTGAGCATTGGCAGCATGTTCTCCAGCAGCAGCTTCCCTTGCTGCCGCAGGAGCTGCTGGATCCGTCGCTGCTGCCCATCGCCCTGTTGCGCAACCCAAGCCAGTGGTCCCCTGAGGACAGCGGGCTGGATCCCATCGCTCTTCTGGCCTGCCACCGGG
>LUMR01000196.1_pt1 | contig 27298 bp, 51 predicted proteins | sample 730041 | NCBI WGS metagenome assembly LUMR01 (sample SAMN03860258, study PRJNA289734) | marine metagenome | biome: seawater column; feature: ocean; material: water; isolation source: Red Sea water column Station 12 - depth 10m | place: Saudi Arabia: Red Sea | collected 2011-10-15 | depth 10 m | reverse complement strand
CAGCATACTAAATGGCGGGCCTAATTGCTGCGGGACTTTTAGGCCGGGGCGGTGTCACAGTTTGGGAGAAATGTTGACAAATCTTATTTGTTATATAACATTCCCTAATAAGTCCATAAACGATGACATAAGTTGGTTGGTCATGTAGTTATTATAGACCATTTGGTTTAGCTTGTCAATAGCAGGGAACCCGGCCAGACTAACGTCTGTCCACCCTGTCCGACTCAGAGCGAAGTCTATACATGTTATAAAAAACCCCTCTCTATTCCCTACCCCTCTGTTCCCATTTTTACAAAAAAGCTGGGAATAGGGTCGGTACATATTCTAGACTGAGCAGCTCGCGCAGCGGTAAAATCGGGCAAAATTAGGCTAAAACCGTAACAAGTTATACTAAAAAATGCACATAGTGTTAGGAAGCTCTGACAAAAATGCAAAAAAACGGCTCAATAGGTATTTATTACCAGTCCCAAAAACGGCCAAAAACGGCTGTGGAAAACGCCCTAAAATGTGACAGGGGTATATTCTACAGGTACTCTCAGGCTTTTTGCCGTGACAGGTCCCCCCTGGGCCAGTTCCCAAAAAAAGGTGGGAAAGGGGGTAAAAACTGGGACAGGGGTATATTCTACAGGCAGTCTCAGGCAAGGAAAATGGGAAAGGGGTATAAATACCTAGAGCAGTACGAGCGGCATAAAAGCTGTGGAAAACAGCCCCTGTTCCCTAAAAAATGGGAAAGGGGTGGGCAAAAAAATGGCCCCTGACTGGGGAAAGTCAGGAGCTTGGGTTTAAAGAGAATTGAGAATTGATTAGTTTATTGAGGCATTGTCTCTATGGATCACACAGAGATTCAATTATTTTGTAACACTTTTGATGTTAACCAGCTAACCTCGCAAGAGACCCGTGAAAATCTCTATTTATCTATAAACCAACTTGACGAGACTAAGCTATCTGAGATAGAGATTCGCCAGAATTTTACTGGAATTAAGGTAGCTCTTGGTGTATTTATTCAGAAATTTGCGGAACTAGAAGGCGAGGTTACTAGTATCAAACTCCAGCAGGTAGCTTATGAGGCCAAGATGGAGAGGTTATTTATGAAAGGACAAATGGAAATTAAAGAGTTAAAACAAGAATTAACTCAGATGAAAGCAACAGAACGCCAGCTTGAAAAGGTAGTTACCGTCGCAAAATTACTCAAAGGCAATGATTATGCTCCTCTGGCCGTAAAGTCCATGATGAAAGGTATAACTAACGGTGACTTTTTTGCAGACATTTCGGCTCCTGAAGATTTCCTAGAACGGATTACTTGGGCCCAAGAGAACGGCTTTCGATGGAATAAAAACAATCGTGCTCCTTCCAAAACCAAAAAACAAATAGAAATCCTAGAAGCTTGGGAGATGGAGTTCAATAAAGCTCGTGGGTTATCTCAGGAAGAACTAACCGACAGAAACTTAATTATGTCCATGGGCAAAGGTGCAGTAGCCGGCGCAGTTATGGGAATCGAGGCTATTCTTGGTTTTCAAATAGAAAATAAAAACTCACTTACTGCATATAACGCTTATCAAAAAGCAGTTAAGTTACTTACAGAAAAACTAACTAACCAAACTAATATCATCGAGGTCGTTACGACCACAACTAACTTTAGTGAGTTGGTTTACGATATATTTGGACATATAGACGAAGAATCTTACAATAGAGTTGTTAGTGGGTTGAATCATATATCCCAGCCTGTAACTGCGGATTCTGTTCTTGATCAACTTAAAATTTATTTTTCAATAGATTTATTTCCTAGATTTATAAATACAGACGGAGAACTAACTAACCCACTAACTATAGTACCCAAGCTACACAGCGGATACTACGACCCTCAGCTTATTGAAACAATAAATAAGTACATCGACTAAAACCCAATAACTACATCTGAAGAGATAGAAATTATTTTCTTCAAGTCAATTTGTTTGTAGAGTACGTTTTCTATTCCTCCTCGTTCGTAGAGCCACTGATTCACTTCTTCTACGATGGCAAATTTTGCAGAGGATTTTTGCACATGGAACCAGTTACCAAGACATTTGTTCCTGACATAAAAAGATTTTACTTGAATGCTTTCTTTCTGGAGATTTTCACAAAGTTCGTTGGTGAGTATCACCGCTCCCCACGTTTTCTTTGAGTCTCCCCACTCGTGGTTTTCTAGTCCGAGCTGGCAAATCTTTTTATAAAAACTGCCTAGGCTCTTTTTCCTTTCTTCAAAATCCAGAGGTTCCCATAGCAATCCGGTCACAATACTAGAGACAACTCTGATGTTTGTTTTTGACGTAGAACTTGGAGGGGCCCCGTGACTCTTTTTAAAAACTTTCTTAGCCGCCAAGATGGTTGTGGCAACTACGGGCAGGTGGCTTTCATTGAATGAGTATTTAACCCAGTCAATACAACTAGCCCGGCTTGCCAACAAAATAATGGAGATCGTTGGCCCTACCTCTTCTGGCTTGTTTTCATGCTCTTTGAGTAGGGATTTCATTGTACGAGTGTAAGTGCTTTTTCTGCAGCTCAAAGATCCGATGTTTGCCATTCTCCTCAAGCACTGAAAGAGCTCTTCCTCGTTGTACAACCCACCATTGTAAGCTTTGAATAAAGCCTCCATGGTAAAGTCGCCTGCATATTCAAACACCATCTTTCTAGAGTTTTCTCTAGTTTTAGGATATTTAAATGCTCTGTTTAACGAACTAACTGGAAGAAACTCCATGATAGTAACCATGGCGTACGGACTAAGCTGAGGGCTAAGCAAAGCGGCCCTGGCAAAAGGCTCAAGCTGCCCTGTTGCTCTTGAGTAGTATCCCACCCCTGACGCCCACCTCTCAGGGTTCTCATGAATTTCTCCGATTTTTTGTACCCACTCATTGTCATCAAAGAGCTTGAGCATTTCAAATGCCGGGTTGTCAAGAACTTCTTCGAGATACAAACGCGCCGCTGCCCTGAGAGTGAGAGCATCGGCGTTAGGGTTTGACGCAACTGCTTTTCTAACTTTTATAGACTTAGATGTAATCCAAATCTTGCTAAGTTGTTCGGGCGTGGTCGATTCGTTTTGTGCAATCTCTAGAAGTTCTTTGTTAGAGATCTTAGCCATTTCAGCGCTTGCGGCGTTTGTCGGTGTGGAGTTTTACAAAGATGTCATGCCAGAGAACTTTAGAGCATTCATGGGAGCAAATATAGTCTGCAGCGAGCTTTGACTTATAAGAAGTTACCTTGCCGCAAATAGCGCAAGGTTTTTTAGAATCTTGGACAGCGTAGATATCGTTTTCGTATTCTTCTACAGGCGTCCCAGTAAAATAAGTTTTATTAGCCATTTGTAAGGCTTTGAATTACCTACTAATTATATCACAAATTATTCAGCTTATTAACCACTTCGTTTTTCTCTTCACGGATTTTTAAGAACTTTTCTCTTGCCTTGCGCTTTTTATCCCTAACACGCTTAAGTTCTCGTCGAGCCAATGCAAAAACCCGCCACATAACTTCAGAGATAGAGGAATCTTCAAATAGATCCCTCCACTCATCAAGTTCTTTAGCTACTTCCTCTCTAACTCTTATAGTACGATATTTCACCCGGCTCTTCTTTGGTTCAGGAGTCGGGAAATCAGATCTAAAGAGGCTACTCATTTTTTATTATGCAGAAGGTGGAATGTGGACCACATAGGATATTGTAACATCAACCACACCTGCGGTGGTACCGGCTACAGCATCACTATATGCTTTTAATCTATCACCATCTTTTAGAACAAACTTGTTTCCTTGAATCACTTCAAAAGCAGTATTAGCGGGGATTGTTACCTCATAGAGCAAAAATGCAGAGTTTGTACCGCTGGTAGTATTCTTTTCAAGAATTAAGCTATACTTTCTAGGAGTAGAAGTTTTATTAGAGCAAATTAGGGAAGTAACAAGACCATAGCTATTTACACCATCAACCTCGGCATCGTCCCAGATTACGGTGGGAGAAGAAGCAGAGATAGAAATAGCAGGGTGAATGCTAGACTTAAATTTATTTACGGGATATATAGACATTGGTGATTATCCGAAAATGAGAGCGTTTATTGTAGATTGTACGTAACCTTCGTATACTTCTTTCTTTCTTGCGATAGAGTCATCAGAGGCGGGTGCGCTTGTCAATCTGACATCTTGCTGAGAAACATACAATGGAGATGCGTTTCCGCTTCCATCTTGCATTCTTCCCTGATCTCTTCTTGTGACAGTTGTGAGATCTAGAGGAATACCATCTGTATCAGGCTGAGAGTCAACTGTAGAAAGTAAGACGTTTGAGAAGGTCTTCGAGATTTCGTATTCTCTTATATTAGAAGCCATGTTACGGTTTATGGTAAAGTAGACCTATTCAAATAACTTTAAACAGTTGTCACCCACGTGTTATGAAGAAACCGACAGTTTGGCCGGAGATATATGTTAGCTTAAAATTTTTGCAGCGTAAAGATATTGTTCAAAAAGTAGTTAGGACTGATGAAGACACCTGCCATGTGACCTATGACCACCCAGTGTTTGGAACGGTTACGGAGATATTCCAAATGCTATTTAAGAAAAATCTTATCTGTTTGAAGTGTTGCTTCCCGCACGAAATGCAAAATGCTGAAGAAATGGAGATAGTTAAAGACTATTATAACAACTTTATTCTCGACGGGCACGATACTTACCTAGAATACAACAACGAGAACCTTGGTTGGTACGTTTTGTCACGAAATGTTGAAGATGAGGAAAAAGAAGCTATTCGTGGTATATGATATAATAGTAAGAGACACGACGTACCTATGACTAGCTTTGTTCCTGTATCGATTAACTCCGAGCTACGGAACTCGTACCTAACTTATAGCGTATCGATTTTCAACCGTGCGTTGCCAGATGTGACCGATGGGCTTAAGGTAGCTCAGCGTCGTATCATCCTTGGTCTCAAAGATCTAAATCTAAAACCAAATGGGCAGTATAAGAAAGTTTCAAGGCTCGAAGGTCACGTATTGGGTTCCTACCATCCACAGGGGGGATGCGCCGGTACGGCTATCAACATGGGCCAAGCCAATAGCTTTAGGTATCTTCTCACTAACATTCATGGTAACGTTGGTGGTAGTATTCAGTCAGGTCCTTCAACCGGTCAATCCATCAGTGAGGACTCTCCAGCTGCTGCACGCTATCTCGAAGTAAAGTCTAGCGAATTTACCCAGAACGTTTATATCAATGAAATTGACAAGGAGAGCTGTGAATGGCGTGATAACTACGACGGGTCAACACAGGAGGTACATCGGATTGTCCCTTCTATTCCCTCGCTTCTTGTTAATGGTGGTGTTGGAATCGCTGCTGGCTATGCTTGTAATCACATTTCTTATAACCTCTCCGAGGTAATCAAGGGTACTGTAGCTTATATCCAAAACCAAAAAATTACTGATAAGGCTCTCTATAAGCACATTACCGGCCCCGATCTTCCTCAAGGCGCTCGGATCCTCAAGGATGATGGCGTATATGCCGCCTTTGCATCTGGCCACGGCTCGATCAAGGTTTATGGTAAGTGGGAAGTAAAGAAAGTTCCTTATAAAAGGAAATCCAAGAGGGACGCAATCATCGTTACCTCGCTGGCTAGTGGATCTTCTGAGCGATTCCTGGAAAAAGTTAAATCTGCTGTAGACGCAGGGAAGATTGACCAGATTGTAGATGCTGCTGATCACTCGTCCACCGAAGGAATTCACATCGAGTTGATTCTCAAGGCCAACGCAGATGCCCAAATGGTTATCGGGCAGCTGCTTGCTCATACGAATCTGTATGATACAATCGGCGTCAATGCCATGGCAATCAAAGAAGCTCTTCCTGAGATGTTCGGAGTAAAGGATATCATTGCAACTTGGCATAAGAGTCGTTGCAAGGCCCTGATTTCACGCTATAGCGCCGAGTGTAGCCGGATTCAGGACCGTATGCACATCCTCGATGGCTTCTTGACCATCCTTGCGGACATTGATGAGGTAATCAAGACCATTAAATCCAGCAAAACAAGGGAAACAGCTCAGAACAACCTTCGCAAGAAGTGGAAACTAAGCGTTCCCCAGGCTCAGGCAGTCTTGGCTATGCCTCTTAGCCGCCTTGTTAATGCTGAACGGCTCGAGCTAAAGCGGGAAAAAGACGAACTTCAGCAAAAATACGATGAGTTGCAGACTCTGATTAACGATTCTGCAGCAATGGATAAGCATATTATCGAGCAGATCCGTAGTTTCCGTCAATTTGCCGATAAGCGCAGGACAGAGTTGGTTGATCCTAATGAAATTGGGGCAGAAAAAGCAAAAGTCATCGCTCCTCCAAGGATGCGTAAGCTCAAACCCCTTACTCCTCAAGAGATTTACAAGAAAAAAGCCAAGGCGATGGGGATGAAGCGGACAATCGTAGCAAAATTTATCGCCGAAAACCAGATGGGCAAGGACGTTTCTAAAAAATGGGACGAATTTGTTGAGAACTGGGAGCACGAGCAGCAAATGACAACCCGAAAGGGAGCCGCACAGCGTAAAAAACAACTCGAAGAGCTGAAAAAGTGGGGAAAAGCCCAAGGAATGAGGTCTAGAGGACAATATGCATGGAATGCATTCATCGAAGGCCGAGAAAAAATGAAAATTAGGGAGCTAAAGGCCGAACTCAAAGAATGGATGGCAAATATTGACGCAATTTAAAACTAAAGATAGCAGTTTAAAGCTACGTAGTTAAAACTACAGATGAAACTGCCACGAACAGCCATATTATTACTTAGAGGAGTGGAAGGTTGTGGAGTAAGTACCTACGCCCGCCATTTCAAAGCATATTTTGACGAAAATAACCGAGGAAAATGTGATATTTTTGCATTAAATCTTAGTGTAGGACGACCTGATACCTCTACCGACTTACATATTACAAAATTTTCTTTTGATGAAGCTGACGAGTTAGTTCGCAAGGTTAACGAAGAATACGACTTAAGCCTTGTATTTTCTGTTCCGGCAAAAAATGCTAAAGAAGAAATTGTAAACAACTATGTAGAACGTATTCTAGAAAAAATAAAATCTCCTAAGTGGTTGATTAATCATGATCACCATTATTTATCTATCGGAAGAAACGCCGATTTCGAGAATGCAATTAAGGCATGCGACGGTGTTCTTTGCCATTCTCTTGTTGAGACTAAATGTGGATTTATAAGATGGATGAAAAAGAGGGGTATAGAGACCCGCGTAGAAAAATTGGAAACTTTTTTCCATATTCCGTTAGTTAGTGACTTTGTTACCTTTGACAAAACTAACCGACTGAAAAGATTGATCAATGCATCGAGAGCAGTTGCATGGAAACGTTCGTCGTTAGTCCTTAATTTGCAAAAAGAGTTAGCAAAGAAAAACTTTATTACAGAGATGATTGGCTTTGAGAGATCAATCGCCGGCTACTCACAACTCAAAAACTACGAAGGCAAATTGGATTGGTACATTACAGATGAATTTGACAAACCTGTTAAGGCGCCATCTGCTTTTTCTAATGCTCAAGTTAATGAAAGGTTTTTCGACTTTGTAGATGACGAGGGGCAAGACCCAAGCAAGATGTATGTGTTTGGCTCCTATGACCACAAACGCGGATTACGTCGTATATCTCAAAGCGCATTTGCCACTCACCCTAGATCTTTTGAGCACAATGGACTTGATTACGGTAATAATCATGAGTATCAAGGTCTTGAAGCTGCTCTTCTCTCTGTTCCTATTTTCCATCGTCATTTTCTGGAAACTGTTACCCTTCCTGATACTGATGTCCCTCTTTCTACTATAGAAGCGTTTATTTCCATTGACGACGACAATAATCACCTCAAACAAGGCGGACCAAATGTGCTTAATGCCTCAAACTTTGTAGAAAAGTTAGATGAAATCTGGAATGGGCGCTATATGCAATATCGCCAAGAGTCGTTTTCTATCATTAACACGTATTACTCTTCATGGGTACTTATACCTAAAATGCTAGACAGGCTAGGGCTTTTGACGCTATAGTGCTGTAACCTTGTTTAAAGACTCGTTACATTGGTTTACAAATGTGACCATGTGGTCTATAATGATCTAGTCGAGCCAAGAGCGACTATCAAAATGTTCTGGACACCCCGTAAACCAAGACCTCTAGGGTGTATAAATTACGTCTTTAATACCTAAGCCTGAGGGTGGCTTAGGAATAGTAAAACCGTCATTTCCCTGATGATTCTACTTTCTTGAATTTAATGTCTGCTTCAACTCTCTCACGTCAACAATCCCAAAGCACTTGGGAAAATTTCTGCGAATGGGTCACTTCGACCAATAATCGCCTTTATGTCGGCTGGTTTGGTGTTCTTATGATCCCAACCCTTCTTGCCGCTACAATTTGCTTCATTACCGCATTCGTTGCTGCTCCTCCTGTGGACATCGACGGCATCCGCGAACCAGTTGCTGGATCTCTCATGTACGGTAACAACATCATCTCCGGTGCAGTTGTTCCCAGCTCTAACGCAATTGGCCTCCACTTCTACCCTATCTGGGAAGCCGCTTCTCTTGATGAATGGCTCTACAACGGTGGTCCTTATCAGCTTGTAGTTTTCCACTTCCTTATTGGCGTCTTTGCTTACATGGGTCGTGAATGGGAACTTTCTTACCGCCTTGGCATGCGTCCTTGGATCTGTGTTGCATACTCCGCTCCTGTTGCCGCTGCTTCTGCTGTATTCCTTGTCTATCCTTTTGGTCAAGGTTCGTTCTCTGATGGTATGCCTCTTGGTATCTCCGGTACGTTCAACTATATGCTTGTCTTCCAGGCTGAGCACAACATCTTGATGCACCCCTTCCACATGCTTGGTGTTGCTGGTGTTTTCGGCGGATCTCTCTTCTCCGCAATGCATGGTTCACTCGTTACTTCTTCGCTGGTTCGTGAGACCACCGAAACCGAGTCTCAGAACTATGGCTACAAGTTCGGTCAAGAAGAGGAAACTTACAACATTGTTGCCGCTCACGGCTACTTTGGTCGCTTGATCTTCCAATATGCATCTTTTAACAATTCTAGAAGCTTGCATTTCTTCCTCGCTGCGTGGCCTGTGGTGGGAATCTGGTTTACCGCCCTCGGCGTCTCGACCATGGCTTTCAACCTCAATGGCTTCAACTTCAACCAGTCCATCATTGACGGACAAGGACGAGTGCTCAACACCTGGGCAGACGTACTTAACCGCGCGGGACTCGGTATGGAAGTCATGCACGAAAGAAACGCACACAACTTCCCGCTTGACCTTGCGGCTGCTGAGTCCACACCTGTGGCCTTGACTGCCCCTTCTATCGGCTGATAAATGGACGATGGTCATTTATTGCCCCTCACGAGTTATGTGGGGGGCTTTTTATTAGCAGGAGCTTCTGTTATAATTCCTATACTTGCTATTTTGCTATGATTGGTAAACTTGATCCAGAAGAAGTTGTTATGGATGAATTGTCTTCTAAAAGAAAAGCGGCTGCGGTTATGAAAACTGTTCACGAACAACTCGCAAACACTATTGCAGAGTTGGGTTGGGACTGTTATGATAATGTTGCTGTGGAAATTGGTGGCACTTCAGTTTATGAGATTGAAGGTGCTGGAACCAAATGGGCCCCTCTTAAAGGGACCAGAAAATATAACAAGGATGCTTTCATTATAATTAAAAACTTGGATCGTAATCCAACAGTTCCGTCTCAACCGAATCCTGAGCTCAAAGCTCATCACTTAAAAACTGAAAAAGAGATTAACGCAGAACTTAAAAAACGAGACGACAAACTTAACTACGATACTTACAGTAAATAAAAATGGTTGCTTCAACATTAACACAACAATCACAACGGAGGGAATGGTTTGACATCCTTGATGACTGGCTTAAACGAGATCGCTTTGTTTTTGTGGGTTGGTCTGGACTACTTCTTTTTCCCACTGCTTATCTTGCAATTGGTGGCTGGCTTACTGGCACTACGTTTGTCACGAGTTGGTACACTCACGGACTTGCAAGTAGTTACCTTGAGGGTGCTAATTTCCTTACAGCGGCTGTCTCAACGCCTGCTGATGCTATGGGTCATTCTCTTCTTCTACTTTGGGGTCCTGAGTCTCAGGGAGATTTCGTCCGCTGGATCCAGCTTGGGGGACTCTGGGCTTTTGTGGCGCTCCACGGAGCCTTCGCTTTAATCGGCTTTATGTTACGTCAGTTTGAGCTGGCGAGATTAATTGGAATCCGACCTTACAATGCTATCGCGTTTTCTGGGCCTATTGCTGTTTTTGTCAGTGTTTTCCTCATCTATCCACTCGGACAGTCTAGTTGGTTCTTTGCGCCGAGTTTCGGTGTCGCGGCGATTTTCCGCTTCCTTCTCTTCCTCCAGGGCTTTCATAATTGGACGCTCAATCCCTTCCATATGATGGGAGTTGCTGGTATACTGGGAGGGGCGCTCCTATCAGCAATCCACGGAGTCACTGTAGAAAACACACTTTATCAAGATGGCGAACAAGCAAACACTTTCAAAGCTTTTGATAGCACTCAAGAAGAAGAAACCTATTCGATGGTTACTGCTAACCGTTTCTGGTTCATTTCTTTATGCTGTTTGTACCTGTTATGGGTCTTTGGACCTCTTCTATTGGAATCATTGGTCTTGCTCTCAATCTTCGTGCTTACGATTTTGTATCTCAAGAAATCAGGGCGTCAGAAGATCCTGAATTTGAGACGTTCTATACGAAGAATATCCTTCTGAACGAAGGTCTTCGTGCATGGATGGCACCAGTTGACCAACCACACGAAAGCTTTGTTTTCCCAGAAGAAGTTCTTCCTAGAGGTAATGCACTGTGATATTCCTTAGTCTTATGGCTGCTGTTGTTGGATTTCCAGCATATCCTACTTGCCATCCAGCAACTGCTGCCTGGGACTATGCACAGTTACAACGTCTTGGTGCTAGTGATAAAGTAGCATGGCAGTTAGGAGTTGTTCCATATCATGATGGCACTCCAGAGTGTCAAAAGAGAGTGGAGTACAGCATTGACTTCAATAAGAGGACATGGAGATGAACGGATTTGAAGTATTCTTTTACTTTGTTTGCTTTGCTATTATCGCAGGTGGTGCATTTGCTATGATGTGGAGTAACATTCAATCTATAAATAAAGAAATGGACAAACCCAAACCCAAACCTAGTCATCCTGAAGCGCCTGAACCTGGCACTGAAGTTATGTATGTAGATGTCTCTAAAATGAACTCAAAGCAATTTGAGGATACAAAAAAATCTTTAGAAGATTTATACAACGAAGAATGAAACAGATTAAGGATCCTTAACGGGGTCCTTTTTTTTTATGGAACTAGAATTCGATCATCACCAGTGGAAGCTAATTTTTAATGCAGTTCGTAAACAACAACAATTACAAGTCGTCGATAGTAAATGGTATAGAGAATATGATGAGATATTGAATGCACTTCATCCTTTTGCGTATACAGAAAACTATTTAGATTCTCCAAAAGAAAGAGAAACATACTAATATTAAAACATCCTAAAAAGCCTCTCGTTTAAGACTATTTTGAGTCTTCTCGTTTTATAGGCTATGGATAATAAACCCACAGAAGAAAAACCCAAGAAGAAGGGGATCATAGGTAAGATCAAAGAGGCTACCGATGATAAAGAAGAACAACTGGCAGTTTTATCTACCTTTGTCCGTCTTGGTATTCTTGTTTGGTCTGGTGGAATCCTTACGTTGGCGTACATTAAACTACCACCTGCGCTTGGAATCCCAGAGCAAAAGCTCGACCCGACTTTCATCGCCTCGGTCTTCACCGGAGTTTTAGCAACATTTGGAGTTCAGGCTGGTAAAAAAGCAAGTGCCGGCGCTGCCGCCGGAGGTATTACTAAAGAACAGATGGAAGAGCTTATACAGAAAGCATCTCAAACAGCTCCTCATCAAACTCTTCGTATTGAGCAAGCTCCAGTAACTCTAAAGGTAGATAAAGCTGAAGATACGTACAAAATGTAAAACAACCTGATATAATACAATCTAATGAAAGGAGAGTCTTTGTTGCCTTCGCCTTACGGAATTAGATCGGATAAATACTTAGAGTTTAGGCCTCATCATCTTTCGTTTATAAAGCAACGAATAGAAAAAGCTGGTAGGTTTCACTTTGAGAAAAATACAAAAGTTCCTCTAGTAGTAATAAAAAGGCTATTAGAGAAATCCATTTCTATTGTCGAAAACACAGAAGAATATACAGAATATCTTCTTTTAGATACCTTTGGAGATAAAGAATCTTATAAAAAGATACCTCCTGGCACAATAAGAATATTTAGTCAAAATTTGTATTGTTTCTTTAATGGAAGATATTGGAGAAAGCTTAAATAGCCCTATAATACCGTATCCTGGTAAACAATTGCTTCCTGGATCAAGGGAGCATTTTTTTGGCCTAAAACCAGGCATTAAAGATCGCTATATCTATGATCTTGGGCTGTCTACAGGCGAGGTGTTATATGAATGTAAGGGAGGAATGGGCTTATCAACAGAAAAGCATATAATAGGGCTACATGACCTTATGAGAATGCCTTATGCCGAGTCTTTGATCAAAGAAGAATTTAAAAATCAATTTAAGGGAAAGTGGGGTAAAGCAAAATACTATAGGATAAGAAGAGATCTCAACCAAGAATTAAAAAACCCTTCAAGGCGAACATTTGCAAAATTATATTGCCTCATGGCCTCGAGTGGATTTATACATAAATTCGACTCGTATGGAAACTTTAAATGCGAGTATTTTCCTCATACTCTTGATACTTCAGAAATAAGAATAAAAAATAAAAAACTTATAAATTCAGATTTTATTATTGCTAATGGTAATATTAGCTCGTTTGATTATAACTTACTAACCAAAAAGTCTTTGGTTTATTTTCACCTCCCTTTTCCATCTACCGAGATGTATAAATCTAAGGTTTTAGAATTTTTAGATTGTATCAATTTGAAAGGATATGATTTTTTATGTAGTGCTAGGTTAATTAATAGAGGTAGAATAGATAAAACATTATCAGAGTGGTCTATCAATTACTCTAGTATTGAATTCACAAAACTTACGTTTACTGACATCTTCATAACAAACTTCTAAAATGTACAAGGCTGAAAGAATAGGTACTCACATCATCCTTGATATGGTGGGCATCGACTTTATCCTACTCGACGAGATGGATGGATTTGTTAAGTGGATGGATGGAACTTTATGGGATTATGAATGTGAAGTTCTTGGAGTTCAGAAACACAAGTTTAAGCCTCAGGGCTTTACTGCGGTTTATATGCTAGCAGAGTCTCATTTTTCAATCCATACTTGGCCAGAAAAAGGAATAGCGGCTTGTGATATATTTACATGCGGAGATGTTAGCCCAGAGTCTATCGCAAACGAAGTAATTAAGTGGTTTAGGCCAGTTAATTTTGATATGAAGAAAATTACCCGATAATATGATATAATACATAAGTAATTTAATATAAAATTATGGCAGCAAAACGATCTTTGACTAATACTGGATTTATTCAGGGTAAACCTAAAAAGACTCGTCAAGGTGAAGGACAACATACTAAATACGCTGCTTCTAGCAGAAACAGCGCTAAGAAAAGGTATAGGGGTCAAGGGCGCTAAGGCGCCTTTTTTTTATGCGTTGATTCCAGTTGTTAGGCTCTTAATAGTTGTATGGGCGTTTGCAGTAACTGAAGCAGAAGTATTTGTTGCTTGGACTACAATATCGTTTCCACTAACAACAGCGTCAAAAGTAACAAGGATGTCAGAGTTGTAAACTGTTCCGTACTCTGTCATATAAACGTCAGTGCCGTCGTGGACAAGTAGGAGCTCAGTAGCATGAACATTAGTTCCTTGCTTAACTTGAACTAGAAGCTTAGCGGTAGAGAAGTTAGCTTTGAAAAAGGAAGTAAATGTTGTAGCTACGCTAGATCCGGCATTAATTGTAGAAGTGTCAGATCTAAATTCGGTAGAGTCCGCATAGGCTCCGCTATTATTTATTTGAGACTGAATAATAACTCTGTCATCAAAACGACCAGAGCCATTGGCAGTAAAATCACCCTCAATCGTTAAGCCACCTTGGGCAGTTACGTCTCCATCTTTATCTACGCTAAACTTAGAAGAATCGCCGACTTGGAGATCTAAGAGAAGCGAATTAGCAGCAGAAGAGGTGTCTGTAACATCAACTAATAACGCAGTTTGTAATCCACCGCCAGTAAACTCAGATCTAGAAACAATTTCGCCTTCGGCATCGATTATAAAGTTTCTATTAGCGCTAGCAGAAATAGATAGAAGCTGAGAACCTGCTGCGTACGCAGTTTGAGTAAAGCTTAGATCTAATCCAACAAAAGTAGATCCAGCAGCGTTCCAAGTTGCTGTACCGTCAATCAAATTGAGGGTTGTTGATTGGGTATCTGCATCTTGAACTAAAGTTAATACGCCGGCTTGTGATGCGGTATTTAGCGATAATACGCCGTCTTTGCGAAGTAATAACTTTTGGTCATTACCAACAGAAATATCTAGAAGGCTAGAGGCGGCGGCTGAAGCAGTGTCCGTAATATCAACTTCAATTGCCTTAAAGTTATTACTGCCGCCATTCCAAGTTTGATCGATATCTAGCGCTGCGGCTGTGCTTGTTAAAGCAGATGTTGGCTCGAGTTTGGCGTAACTAAATTCAGCTCCAGACTTTGTTCCTGTAAATGCAGGTGCAGGAGATCCGTCGTCAGAAGTTGTGTCGTGGCCAGCGTAAGTAGTGTCCTTTAAGAAGGTAAAGTGACCAGTGCTATCATCGAAACCGAAGAAACCCTTCTTGGCAGTAGAATCTACGTAGTTAAACTCGATACCAAGATCTTGTCCTAAATCACGAAGAGGATTTAATGTAAAGTTAAGAGTGCCAGCGCCTGTTGAAGTAAGAGGAATCGCAGATCCGCCTTGGGTGGCCGAAAGAGTTATGCTTCTGTACGTAGAGCTTGTTACGTCGGTATCTTTAGCTTTGACGTAGTAAGTAGTTCCACTAACCAAACCAGTTGGTGCAGTTCCTGTCGTCTCAAATTTAACAGAGTCACTGAGTGCAAAATCATCAAAAGCTTCTGCACTAAAGAAAATTCTACCAGGTGTCCCGGCGGTTACCGAGGCGGCTGCATAAGTAGATCCTGCACTACCAATGGAGATAATTGGATCTGTCTGGGATACTGTTCTCGTATCAACAACCGTCGAAGTACCCTGTACTGTAAGGTTGTTAAGAGTTACATTGCGGTTTTCGTCGACGAACGGGAGGCCATTTACGCTAATCCCATGTTTTACGTCGAACTTCTTAAAGTTAGCTGGCATTGTATAAAGTTAACGCTAATATTCTAAGTAGTCCTTAAACGATTGCTTTACACCAGGTTTATGGTATAATTTAGCCATATCGGGAATTAGCGCAGTTTGGTAGCGCGCCTGCTTTGGGAGCAGGATGCCACAGGTTCAAATCCTGTATTCCCGACTTATAGTTTATAGTTTAAGGACAATAATTTTTGTTATATAACCATGGCCATTAATTACACACTTAATATCGGCAGTGTAAAAAAGAGACTTACCGAGGGCGCTTTCTCGGACGTAATTATAGAGGCTCAGTTCTCTGTCCAAGCCGAATCTGATGCTATTTTTACAGGAACAGAAGAGGGTGGAGATCTTGTAGTTACTCAGCCCTCTTTTAGCTATAGCTGTGGCGGCTCTAAAACTTTTTCTGTAGACGGGATTACCGCCGAAAACTTTGTAGCTTTTGCAGACGTAACCAAGGACACTATCAAGGGTTGGTTACTTGCTAGCGAGGGTGTTACCGAAATTGAAGACTTTAGTTACGTTAGATCCTCTGTAGAGAATATTGCTAAGCGCATTTACGAATATGGTCTAGAGGTTCCTGCCACTGTCGGCGGAACAGATCCTACTGGCTCTTCTACATATACTTACACTCCTCCTGCTGAAGAATCTTCTGAAGAATGACACTAACTTACCAACCTTACCTTGGTAAAACTGTAATCTTTTGCCTCCCGGGTTCTCATTATTCTGGGAGGTTTTTAGTAAGTTTTACTCAATTGCTTAATGACTGCAGAAAGGTTGGTATAAACTATGCTATTTCCCAAGACTATAGCTCTATGGTAAATTTTGCCAGATGCAAAGTAGCAGGTGCTGACGTCTTGAGGGGTACGTATCAAAAGCCATTCGGAGGAAAATTAGCTTACGACTATATGATGTGGATAGATAGCGATATTGTATTCACTTCTAAAGATTTCTTTAAGTTAATTGATATGAAAAAAGACATTGCGTCTGGCTGGTATGCTCAACCTGGAGGTACTACTCCCGTTGTGGAGAAGATGGAAGAAGATTATTTCCAAAAAACCGGTACATTTCAGTTCATCCATAAAGATGAAATGGTAAAAAGAAATAAGGTCTTTAAAGCAAATTATATCGGGTTTGGTTGGACACTTATAAAGAAAGGAGTGTTTGAGACTTTACCGTATCCGTGGTTTGCTCCTAAGCGTATGTCCATCGGACCATACGAAGACATGTGTTCTGAAGACGTAGCATTCTGTATTGACGCAAGAGATGAAGGGTATAATATATGGGTAGACCCAACAATTAAAGTAGGTCACGAAAAAATCCAAGTATTATGAAAATCAATCTCTGGTATAATTCGTCAATGCGACAATGGCGGTGGACACTTTCGGATGATCGTGATATAATGTTACAAGAGTCTGGACAAAGGCCAGAACTTAGAGATGCAATGCATGATGTGGCTACTACAGTAGAATACGTTCTTCAGTCTAAATTTCCTGATTAACCTAATGGAAAAAGATGCTATAAATCTAACTCTTATACACGAGTGGATGACAGTGTCTGACGCAAAACTACTACTTCACCATCAATATATGAAAGTAAGATCTCAAAAGAGATACGGTGGGTGGAAAACAGTTCAAACTCTTATGAACATATCTTATGGTATTTTCCAAAGAGAATCCGAAAAAAATTTAAGAGCAAGACTCGATTTAATTAAATCGCAACTACAATAACCCTTGGTTCAGTAGCTCAGTTGGATAGAGCAACTGCCTTCTAAGCAGTCGGTCGCTGGTTCGAGTCCAGCCTGAATCGTTGTTGAAAGACAAAAATATATTTTTAATATGGCTAAGGTAAATTATTCAAGAGAGATGGTTCCTGAGGCTATCAGGAAGTCTTCTAAGCCTGGCGCAGTTTACAAAAATCCTAAGTCTGGTCATACACTTCAGAAACAGGCTAATGGCCGATGGAAGATAGTTGATTCTGGTGATAGAATGGAACAGAAGGCAAAGCCTTCAAAGCCCTCTATTCCTGATGTCTCTAAGATGAAAAAGCTTGCCGAAGGAAATTATGGTATCGTTTACAAAGACGAAGACCAAAACCGTGTTGTAAAGACCCTTAAAGAAGGTAAAGAGTGGGGACCCTTTGAAATTGAGCTCGGCAAGCGAATGGCAGAACTTGGTCATTCTCCGAAAGTACATTCTGCATCTGATGAACACATCGAGATGGATGCTATTGATGGAGCTCCGTTGTGGGGTAATGGCTACAACCGCACTCCTGAAGAAAAAGAGCGTGGATTGGCTATGACCGAAAGCCAAGCTCGTAAGTCCCTTAGAGCTATTCGCGATCTCCATAAGATGGGCTTTTATCATGGAGATATGCACAATCAACAATTTATGACAGATGGTGAAGGTGGTAGCGAATCAACTCTTATTGACTACGGGCTTAGTGGAAAGATTGAAGAAAGCCCTACAAAAGCAGTCATTGACTTTAACAAGGTATATAAGCTTATTGACGTTGATCGTCCTGAGTTTGATAAGAGTCTCTATGCTCAACTTGTACGATCAACTGTACGCAAGTATCAAGAGGCCAAGGGTCAGTCGAAAGCAGCTAAGCAAAAACGCGAGGAAATAGCTCGAGAGTACGTAGAACGACTTCAAGCAGTAAAGTAGTTGACAATACCTAAAAAATGGTTTATAATATACTAGTGGAAATTTGTCGTTACATGAAGTAACAATTTCCGCAGGAGATCATGTCGAGATCTCTTCCATCCGTGAGGTGACCTATTTTTTTCCCTCCCGAGACACATTCACACTATTATGATTAAATCTGTATTCGCAGCGACTGCTGCTCTCTCCGTTACCGCTGGCGCTGCTGTTGCAGGTCCATACGTTAATGTTGAAGCTAACGCCGGTTGGACTGGTTCTGAGTACGGCGGTGTTGTTACTGACGCGCACGTTGGCTACGAAGGTCCCATTGGCGAAGCCGGTTCCTACTACATTCAAGGTGGCGCTAGCTTTGTTTCCCCCGACGGCGGCGAGACTGACGTTGTTCCTTCCGGTAAAGCCGGAGTTGGCCTTGCTCTTACCGACGCTCTTGGTGCATACGGCGAAGTCTCCTTCATCGGTTCCGGTGATGATGACATCGATAAGGGCTATGGCGCTAAGCTTGGTCTGAAGTACTCCTTCTGATCTGTTTGTTGTAAAAGTTAATATATAAACATCACGATGTTCGGGTCCCTGACGGGGGACCCATTTTTTTACCATGAAATTTCTTCTTGCTGGTTTTATAGGTATTTTTGGTGCGCTTGTATTCATAGAAGTACTTCACGTAAAAGCGCATAGAGATATGGAAGTTGATGTCCATGGTCACTGCATGAAAAATAAAGAAGGCGTTCGGCGAGTGTTAGAAGACGATGATTATTGACCTAGGGCCCTTTACATTTGTTAACAAATAGTTTATAATTATATAGTTACAATTTGTTACAATGACTGTTACTACGAACGAATTTGGACAAAACAATCTGTTTGCCAAGGAGCCCCAGATGGTTGTAGAAAGCTACAATCGTAAGGGTCTTGAGTCTCCTCAGCAGTTTGCAGAAACATACAACGGCCGTTGGGCTATGATGGGAATCGTTGCAGGATTTATTTCCTACGCAATTACCGGGAAGTTTTTCTTCGGTATTTTCTGATGGCTTTACTTGCCACTGTAGCAATTCTTATGGCTACTTTTGCAGGAGCCGCATTTTTAACCCAAGATGGTAGCGAAACCTAATGCCTGACATTGCAGAGCTTCTTACTTACTACGTAATTACAGCCCTTTTGATCATCGGAGCACCTGGCGTATTTTTCTTTATCGTATTTATGCCCGCTCTACAAAATACTAAGGGTCGTATGGTAGGATATAAAGACCATAAAACTTATGGCGATTCTACTATTTACGAAGTAAAAAGAACTACTTAATATGCCCAATCCAAATGGTCTTTACGAAGACATGGAAAAACTCAACGCCCTATACGAAGAACTTTGTTGGGGTCACGATGACGAATTAGTTTTCACCCACGACGGTGAAGAAGTTATTATTTACAACAAAACCAAACAGGAGAAAAACAATGGGATTTAAAGAATCATCTGAAAAACTGAACGGACGCCTTGCTATGGTGGGCTTTGTTGCCGCTGTAGGAGCATACTTTACAACTGGCCAGGTCATCCCAGGCATCTGGTGAATATTAAAATTTAATTAAATACAGCTGTTTTGATTAAAGAACAAAGAGGCGGTTAAGAGCTGCCTCTTTTGTAGTATGTATAAATATACACTAATAACTTTGCTTATTTCGAGTATACTTATATTGTCGCTAGTTTGTGGCGATTGTTATACTGATATCTTTTGGTAACTATGCCCAGAGGACAACTAACAAAGATCGACGTACTCCATAGAGTTCTAAAATTAAAAGATCTCTTAAATAACGGTACTTATGGCCGAGATTGGAGTATAAATGAAAAGAGAGCAGTAGATAATGCTTTATCTGACGTTCTTGACATAATTAACGAATGGCGTTATTAGTATGGAATACAGCTTCCTTGGGTTTTATCTAACAGTTTTTATCTTAGCTGGAATGATTGCCTACGCGGGAGTAGAAAACACTCTTAACTTATTTAAATATATTGATCTCTCAATGAGGTATCAAATAGTCCTTGTAAGAATGTTCTTTATGAAACGTAAGTTAAAAAGAGTGCTTAACAAATCAATGAAAGAATTTTACAATGACAGAAAAAACAGTATCTGAATGCCCCAAGTGCAGTGCTAAATGGATTGGAGAACAACTCTATTGGTCTACAGGAAAAGAAGGGTGTCCACATGATCTTGCTGGGTTAGTCTGTAATAATCTTGGAGATGAAACTTGCATTAATCCGGTTAAAGGATCCGACAGCGGAGATACTTGGGAAAGAAGATTAAACGTTATAAGAAATTTAAATCCAGAAGATAATGAGTGAATTATTCTCTACAAAAAGTCTAAGAATTTTAGAAGAAAGAATGGCAGACTTAAAGATGAGAGAGCTATTTGAAGAGCCATCATCTTATGAAGACGAAGATGAGGATGACTCTGAATGTCATTACTGAGTGACATATATTTGTTTAAATTTTAGTTAGATATTATTTGGGGATATTGTGGGTGTGTTCAATGATAGCAGGGTTTCTGTAATTGAAACTAAATTAGAAAATCACGAGCGATACTTCGTTAAGTTAGATGAGTCTATTGAAAAGCTTAGCGACGTATCTCTTAGTATTAAGGAAATGCTCATTAAGCATGAGGGGAAGCTTGAAGAACGTGCCCTAGAAGAAGACGCGTTATACGAAAAAATAGAAGAATTAAAACAAGAAAGCCATAGAGAACATAACGAACTAACTGAACGAATTATCTCGGTGGAAAAGAAAGTAGAAGACCTTACTAAGTGGAGATATTTAGTTGCTGGCGGGTTAGTAATAGTTGGTTTGTTTATTGGACAAGTTGTCCCGGGCTTCAATAGAGTTCCTACTCCAATTTTACAAGAATTAGTTAAATAGTGTAAAGTCTCGTAGTTATAGGTTAACTATGAGTTTTTTAGTAGCAAATGTCCCTCCGCACAAATGCTATGTGCGAAAAGAATATCTTTACGACCTAGAAAAAGGTCATGGTGAGTTTACAGAAGCGATATGGATTAGCGTAAAATCTATTGCCCGCCGTGCTATATACATTGAGGCCTTGCTACCGGAATATGGAGCCCTCTACGACAAACTTCCTCTTGCTGCGTTTGTATCTGATCCCGAGACTCCTTCACCAGACCTTCCGCTTGATGTGATTGAGCTCTGGGACTGCTTTAGCTATGATATTACTGTAGTAGAAAAGTTTACCCTTAGCGGACTACGATGTAAGTTCCTTGGGAAAGATAAGCAATGGCACCATGGAGAGTACATGTTTACTATTGATGCTTGTGAGCCAGATTATGACCGTCCAAGACTTGGCTTGTCTGAAACTCCTGATGAGCATAAGTCTTTTAATATGATTGCTCTAGACAACGGGCAATACGCCGCTCAGCCAAATAACAGAGTCTTGTGGTACGAGGCCTCTATGATCCCTAAAGAAACACTTACCCCAGATTTCAAAGTATCTACAAAGTACTTTGCAGTGGAAACCGATCCATCTTGGTCGGTTGGTGACACTAGAGAGTGGCAATACAAAACTCCTGAGGAAAGAAATGAACTACCAGCTATTCACTCAGCTCCACCCGATACTAAAGGCTCTATCGAGCTTAACTCCTAATCCCATCTTTATATTTATTGCGGGATTGGGGTTGACTGTGGGTCCTGTTCTTGGTATAATGTATATACATCGAAAAAAACCCGATGGACCCTAACAAAAAAGAATTTACCGTGGAGGAGTTTCAAGCAAACTTTGATCCTCTCTTTGAAAGAGTGGAAAACGGCGAAACATTCACGATCATCGACGGACCAAACCGTGTGTTGATTATGCCAATAGACCAACTCCCTGGAGATTTTTACGCTAAATAAAGTTTACGGGACTGTCGCCTAAAGGTAAAGGCCCTCTGCTTATAACGGAGTGATCTGGGTTCAAGTCCCAGCAGTCCTATTGCTCCTTTAGCAATCTGGTGAATGCAGCGAACTCATAATTCGCCTAAGGTGTGTTCGATCCACACAAGGAGCACCTACTCTCGCGAGTATGGCGGAATCGGTAGACGCACCAGACTTAAAATCTGTTGGGCATTAGCCCGTGGGAGTTCAAGTCTCCCTACTCGCATTAATTATGAAAAAGTTGTAAACTACCAGTTTGAGGATTCCAGTTTAAAACAGGACCTAAATCATAACCAATTTCTCTTTTTGATGTTTCTTCAAGGTACGAAGATCCTGAAAAATTTGAATTTGTCTTAGAAGAATTTAACGAAATGATTACTAACCTCAATAAAATTGGAGTAGAGGTATTTATTGCAGATGAAAAGTATTTTCCGGTTGGTCATAGAGGAGTATATCATACCGTGAGCAATAACTTCTTTTTAAATAAAAGATTTATGGGCAGACCTGGAACGCTTATGAGCGTAATGCGACACGAAGGATGGCATGTTGCTCAGGATTGCATGGGAGGAACTATAGAAAATAATATAATTGCTGTAATTAAAAATGAAGAAGACGTGCCAAAAATCTGGAGAGAAATGGCAGAACGCACTTATCCTCCCAGTGTTGTACCTTGGGAAGCTGAAGCAACGTGGGCCGGGCGTACCGAAGGCATGACTATGAACGCATTGAGAGCATGCGCAACTGGAGAGATGTGGAAAATATACCCACCAACTCCACTTACAAGACAATACTTAATCGATGAAGGGTACATAAAGGAGAATTGATTCCGTGATCTCAGGCTTGCTCGTACTATTTTTTATTGTGCTTCTAATAACTGCTATGCAATCTAGCTGGCCCATTAAGTATAGAAAATGAAAAAGCTTTTAGAGATATGGAAATACTCTTTAGGAAGTTTTTCTGATGAAAAAACAAAGCCCTATGATAACTACGTGGCTGGCGTACGGACTGTTATACTTGTTTCTTATCTTGTTACTAATTGTTTTATTATTGCCGGCGTAGTTCGTCATTGGAATAATCGATCAAATATTGAAAATGGGAATGTTCGACACAATCAGATCATCATACGACCTGGGTCCTGGTTTTACTAAAGAGCTTCAAACAAAAGATCTAAGCGGTCTTTGTGAGTGCTTTTGGATTGATCCTCAGGGTAGACTATTTAGAATAGACTACACAGGAACCCAAAATTGGGAGAAAACTCCAGATGAAGAGAGGAAGGGACCTCTAGATTTGTATAGATCTGTTCCCAATGGACAACGAGGTAGAGTATGTCCGTATATAATGAACGGGACCATTGAAGTATATCCTTCTAAATGGACCGCTCATTATGCTCCGTTTCCACGAAAACTAATTACTTTCAAAGATGGCATTCTCCTCGTTGAAAGTGATAAATCCGACTCTTTGATATGGAAAGAGAGGTACAATTCTTTAAAAAAATGGGTTAAACAACATTATGAAACCTGACGACATTAGCTTAGAGACAACTAGCCGACTTTTTTCCTACGAAAAAATATCTAGAGAGATAGATAATATAGATAGCATAGATATACTTCGAGATCTAGCAAAATCCTACGCAAAATTATATATGAAGCAGCAAGAAGTTGTAGGTAAGATCTAATGAAAGTAGATATCTCTATGGATGATTTTACAATGATTATCAATGCTCTTCATTACTATAAAAAAGTAGATAAAAGAGGAAATTTTAAAATGTACACAGAAGATAAGATCAATAATCTTAGAGATCGTCTATCAAAAGATCTTTGTGGTGATATCATTGCAGGAAAGCAAAGTAAACTTATAGATTAAAGTATACAAAACATTGTGTTAAATGCTATCAACTAAATATCGCCTCAGGCTGGAGTTTATCTGCCAGCGGATCGTTAACGGGGAAGAAGTCAAACTTGACGACATGATCTGGGCAGATAAGTTAGCAAAAGCTAATAGATCAGCAGCAGAAATGTTAAGAAAAGCAAGAAGAACAGCAGCAAATCCAGATGTCCCAGAGGGAGGCCTGGATGATTTTATGAACAAAATGGACCTTGGGGACCCTGATCCATCTAATCACAGATCAGGATTCTCAGGAGCTGACGAAATAGTTGAATGGTTTAAACAAGACAAAACAGACGACTGGAGGCAACGTGACTGACAAAGACAAGTGGAACAGAGGGCTAGATCTCTTTATTGAGAGCGTACATAAGCCAGATGATAAGCTGAGGGGTTGTGCTCATAATCAAGAATGTTATCACGAGTTGATGTGGGTTCGAGAAAACGTGTTAGAATACCTTAAAACACTTCGCTATGAGTGAAACTGCAGTCATCTACTCAAATGGGAGCCAAGAGTGCGAGCGCATGGCTTCTCTTCTTAAAAACCTTGGCGGTGAGTTCCTAGAATATAAGCTAGGACAACATTTTTCAGAAGAAGCTTTTAAAGAAGAGTTTGGACCTGAAGCCACATATCCTCAGGTTACTATTGGGCTTAATCATATTGGCAACATGAACGAAACGCTCAAATATATGAGTAATCACGGAATGTTTCTATGAAAATTAACTACTTTGTTAGAGACGTATTATTGTTTTTTATTATTAACTCCTTTGTTTTTACTACAGTTTATCTATGGCAAAATGATATGATTATGCCTAATCAAAGTTCCTACATCCAAAAACAAAATGGACGATAATAACTTAGACGGTTTCGCCATTGGCGACTACCTCACGGACGAAGACGTAGATGCTCGCCAGGCCTACGAAGAAATCCTTGCAGAAGTCCAAACTTGGATCGACTATCATCAAAAGTTTCTTGTAAAAGCGCAAAATTTATACGCCCTAATGCAAGGTGAACGACCTATTATTAGCAACAAACTGTGAAAGAAAATATTTCTTCTGTAAATATTGCTCGTCTCCTAAGTGAGCTAGAAGGCTCTTCTGCTCTTTTAAGTAGCATGGAGTTCACAGAGGAAAAAGATATTATAGACCTCATGAAAAAGAGATTTTATAGTATGTATTTCAAACTCAAAAAACAAGAAAACTCTATCTTGGAATAACTTAATCCCAAGTAGCTCAGTGGCAGAGCCGCCGACTGTTAATCGGCTGGTCGCTGGTTCAAATCCAGCCTTGGGAGTGCCATCGCCTCTATAGCTCAGCGGTAGAGCAACGCTTTTGTAAAGCGTAGGTCGTTGGTTCAAATCCGACTGGGGGCTTTAATGAATAGATATCCGATTATATTTGAAAACGTTCTTCCCATCTCATTGTTTGAAGCAATGAATGCGGAATTGACGGAGTGGTTTTTTGGTAATGGAACTTACGTAGCAAATAAAAATTCAGATAGTAAATTTTTTGGTCAGTTGTCTAAACATGATCGAATGATATATTACAATGTCGGAACTCATATCTTACTCAAACTCAAAAAACATATTCAGAGAGATCTAAGAATTGCAAAAATTCAAGTTAATGGAAAACTGTTTGGTGAATGTCCTGAGTTTCACGTAGACTTTGAAAAAGTGGATAATTGTTTTACTTTTGTATTATTCCTCAGTGAAGAGTGGGATACAACTTGGGGAGGTGAATTTGTTGCTAGAGATCCTTCTACTAATCAGTATAATTATGTTCCATATATACCAAATGGTGGTGTAGTTATTCCAAGTCATTGGCAACATAATGGTTTTGCACCCAATACACCTAAAGCGGGAATGAGAAAATCAGTTGCTTTTATGTATTGTGATCGTGATGACTTTGAAGTAATTGATAAACGCTATCCACAAATGAAGTTATCTCTTTTCGCATGACATTTCCTATTGAATTCTATGATGTTTTAAATGATGACTTGTTTGAAGCAGTTATCGATGAGCTTGATTCAGATGTTTGGGGACTGAATAATGCATCAGAAATGGGACTAGAGCGATCTTGGGGATTCAAGCATATTCATGACAAATTACTTTTTTTCAATGTCGCCTCATATATAAAGTTAAAAATTCTAAAACATATAAAGGAAAAATTACATCTAGTTAAAATACACGCTAATGGTCAAACTGCCTTACAAAAAGGTGGGTTCCATCATGACTTCTCACAAGAATATGTTTGGACTTTTGTTTTGTTCACTAATGATAATTGGGATATTCAGTGGGGTGGTGAATTTGTTTGCGTAGATCCAGAGACTGGTCAATATCATTACACACCATATCTACCAAATTGTGGCGTTTTAATACCATCTCATTGGAAACACTATGGAGCATCTCCAAATAATTTTACCGATGAACTGAGAACGACTCTCGCTTTTTGTTATTGCATCTCTGATAGAGTTGATGATCTTGTAAATAATCATGAATATTCTTATACATATGATAGTAGACATCCGAAGAAGTTTATATGAAGACAAAAAAATTAAAGAAATTAATTCAGCGTCCACTAAAATGTGAAAATAAACTTATTCGTAAAGAGTTGGACGATATCAAGGAGACATTAAACCATGTTATCTGCCAGATGCAAAAACTGCAATGTAGAATTGACCAGCACGAACAAACCACAGAGTTGTGGGTGTCCGAATATGATGACACTAATTGACGATAAAATTACAGCCGTCAATCTTGATCTGGTAGTCCTGACAAAAACCGATAAGAGTATTAAGAGTCACACTGCTTTTACCGAAAAGGACTTAGAATATCAGGAGAACCGACGCAAACGCAAAGTTCGCAAACTCAATTTTGAAATCAGATGATCAACCTGGACGAACGTTACCACTCATACCTACACACAGACAAATGTTTTAATATCGATGGGCGTTGTGAAAAGGTCAGGGCTTACGGGTATACCTGTAATAGTTCTGAGATTACTGGGTACTATGTATTGACAAATTGTTACAAATTGTATTATGATCTTGACGAGAAATGCACTCGTTTAGAAAAGGTTAAATAGTACCATGGACTTGCAATCGTCGGAAAAGCAATTCACTTACGAAATGTTATCTAGAAAAGTCGCTGAATGCGACGACATAGATGAGGTGAAAAAAGTGTTATTGCAATATGCTCTCCTATACCTCAAACAGCAAGAGGTTTTGGAGAAAATAGGTCCACCCCCATCCATAACCTAAAAAAAATGAACGACCGAAACTTGTCCGAGCTCAGCTTGGAACGTAAGGAATGCCCCAAGTGTGGGGCTGTCTGGATAAATGGTCAACACATGTGGAGAACAGGTGCTAAAGGGTCTGAAATAGATCTTGCAGGACTTGTTTGCAATAACCACGGCGATGCAACGTGCATCAACCCACTTAAAGGTCAGGAAGGTGGAGACACCTGGGCTGACCGCTTTGTAGATCTGACCAATGACTTTGCAGACCTGCACAAAAAAATGACT
>LUMR01000306.1_pt1 | contig 27395 bp, 33 predicted proteins | sample 730041 | NCBI WGS metagenome assembly LUMR01 (sample SAMN03860258, study PRJNA289734) | marine metagenome | biome: seawater column; feature: ocean; material: water; isolation source: Red Sea water column Station 12 - depth 10m | place: Saudi Arabia: Red Sea | collected 2011-10-15 | depth 10 m | reverse complement strand
AATAATGAGAGTTTAGCTGAAATCGCAGTAGATCCAGATGTTTTAGCCAGAGAATTGGCTTTAGAGATTGAAATAGATCCTTTAGAGCAAATTGATGAAGATGTTTTTTCAAAAGATTTAAATATTACTCAAGAGTGTGATGAAGCTTTAAAATTGCTCAAAGGTAATAGAGAAGAGCGAATACAAGGCTTACGAATATTTTGTGAGTATAGAGATCAAAGATCTTTCCCCCTTTTATTACCATTGCTTGATCAACCTTGCCCTGTTGAAAGAATGAGTGCGGTATATGCTTTAGGTCGTAATCCATGTCCTAGCGCAGTCCAGAAACTTGTCAGTCTTTTGAAGACAGATGATAATGCTTATGTCAGAAGAGCAACTGCATGGAGCTTAGCTAATTATGATAACCAAATTGTTTTAGAACCATTAATAAATGCTTTAAAGAATGATGTGGCTGCAGTAAGGTTATGGTCATCAAGTTCTTTAGCTGAAATTGGAAATGTTTCTTTTGAGAACGCTCAATTAGCAGCAGAACAACTTTTAATAAGTTTAAAGATAGATAATGAATCAGGTGTAAGAAGTAATTGCATTTGGTCATTGTGTAGGTTGTACGAAAAATTAAACAATACATTCCAAGAGAGTTTTGTTGATGAATGTACTAAGATAGCCCTCTTCGATAAAGAGCCATCTGTTATGGAAGAAGCAAAAACTGCCCTTGATTCAATGGGGATGCAAGGTTTTTATAATTAAAAATCTTAATTTTTTACAAGAACACTAGATAAATAATTAATTTATCAGATATTCAATATAAAAATTAAAATTAATTAACTTGTACCAACTGAAACAAAATATTTTCGTTATTCTATATAAAGTAAAAGTACTTAGTACTTGAATTTAATGCCTCAAAAAACATTGAGATTCAAAATTCATCAAGACGGAAGAGTTGAAGAGACTGTTGAGGGATTTACTGGTAATTCATGCAATGAAGCTACAAAAAATCTCGAAGACGCTCTCGGTAAAGTAACAGTTAAGAATAAAACTTCTGATGCTTTCATCTCTAATCAAAGTGAAAACTTAACACAATTAAATAACGAATCTAATGTCACATTTTAGTACAATTAAAACTCAGCTCAAAGAAGTAGAGCCATTAATTAAGGCTTTAAATCATTTCGGTTATAGTATTAATCAAGAAGAAAAGTTTGTAAAAGGATATAAAGGTCAATTCACAGCCGTTGATATAAGTATGAATTTACCTGGTGATACCCAAGTTGGATTTAAATGGGATAACAATTCTAATGCATATGAATTAGTTACTGACCTTGATCTATGGAAATTTGAGATTCCAGTAGAAAGATTTATCTCAAAAGTTACACAAATGTATGCTTACCAAACAATCATTTCTAAAACGCAAGAAGATGGATATCAAATCGTAGAGCAAAAAAATAAAAATGATGGTTCTATTGAATTGGTCTTAACCAAGTGGGAAAACTAATGTCAAGATATGGATTTTACGGATCCATTTCATAATACTGAAGAAAATATTGAGATTACAGGCTATGAGCCCGTTTTAGGTGGTCAGTTAGCCGAAAAAGCTGTATGGGTTGATGAAGCAAAGTGTATTGGTTGTCAGTACTGTGTTCACGTCGCTTCGAACACTTTCACTGTTGATGAATTTCATGGTAGAAGTCGAGCTATTAGGCAAGATGGAGATAGTTCTGATGTCATACAAGAAGCAATAGATACATGCCCTGTTGATTGTATTCATTGGGTCAAATTTGAAGAATTAGATGATTTAGAGAATAGTCTCGATAGGGATATGTTTCAAACATTTGGAAAGCCACCGAGAATGAATAAGCACTAATATCAAAAAGATGCAATATCGTAGATTTGGTAGAACCAATCTGAAGATTCCTGTTTTATCTTTAGGTGGTATGAGATTTCAAAAAAGTTGGGATCAATTAGATTTTTCTGAGGTTTCATACGAAGAACAAAATAAAGTAGAAAATATATTAGATCTTGCAACACAATATGGCTTAAGTCATGTAGAAACCGCCAAGTACTATGGAACTTCTGAGGTGCAATTAGGGATGTGTTTTAAGAATACTAAGAAAATCCCAAATATAATCCAAACAAAGATTCCACCAAATAGTGATCCGGAAATTTTTGAGCGAGATGTATTATCTAGCATTGAAAAATTGAAAGTTAAAAAAATTGATTTGTTAGCAATACATGGTATCAATACTGCTGAACATTTACATCAGGCTATTCGAGATGGAGGTTGCATTGATATTTTGAGGAATTTTCAAAAAGAAAATTTAATTGGATCTATTGGATTTTCAACCCATGGAAAATCTTCACTTATTGAAAAGGCCATATCAACAAACTTATTTGATTATGTAAATTTGCACTGGTATTTCATTAATCAGGAAAATACAAAGGTTATTAATTTAGCCAATAAGCATGATCTTGGGGTTTTCATAATAAGTCCCACTGATAAAGGGGGACATCTTCATACTCCCTCAAGAAAAATGTTGGAATTTTGTAAACCACTTCATCCTATAGTTTTTAATGATCTTTTTTGCTTAAGAAATCAAAATGTCCATACTTTGAGTGTCGGTATTGCAAAAGAGACAGATTTTGCTCTGCATTTAGAAGCTGTCTCGTTGTTATCAGAATCTGAGAAGTATGTGCCTAAGATAATTAACAAATTAAGGCAGGAATCAATTAATTCCTTAGGTTTAGAGTGGCATCAAAATTGGAATAGAAATTTACCAAGTTGGGAATATACTCCGGGAAATATTAATATTCCTGTTCTGCTTTGGCTTTCAAATTTAATTGATTGGTTGGGTATGGAAGGATATGCAAGAGCTAGATATCAATTGCTTGGTAATGGAAGCCACTGGTTCCCAGGATTCAACGCGAATTTACTAGATGTAGATGTTTCTGAAGGGCAATTATTGAAAGTATTAGAAGGTCATATAAATCCAAAAAAAGTTATAAAAAAATTGAGAAATTTAAAAGAAAAGTTTGGAGATAAGAATGCTAAAAGATTATCAAGAAAATAATTTCATAATGGATTTTTTTCAGGTTTGCCAACTTTTCTTGGGTAAATTTCAGGACAAAAATTCTTTGGTTGAATAAGAATAATATTTCGGGTGCCTTTATTTCTTGGTAATAGTATCTCTTTTTTATCTTTAACTTTCCCTTCTAATATTTCTAAAGTTTTATCTAGATTTTTGCTTTCTTGATTCGTCCATTTGCCACAATATAAAACTCCAAACCCTTCTTTTTTTAACATTGGTAGTATATATTCTGAAACTGTTGATGGATTACTAACCGCTCTAGTTGTTGCAATATTAAAATTATTTCTCATTGACGATTGGTGGGCTAAATTCTCAACACGATCATTGATTACATGAATATTGTTTTTGAAATTGATCTGCTCAACTAAAATTTTTATTGCATCTGTTTTCTTTTTCAAAGAATCAATTAGGTATATCTCAGAATTAGGATGAGTTATTGCATAAGCTAAACCTGGGAAGCCACAGCCTGATCCAATATCTAAAAATTTTTTATTATCAAAATTAATATTCGTGAAAGCTTTGAATGGCCAAATGCTGTCAAAAACTTGAGATACCCAATAATCATCACCATCAGTTAATCTTGTGAGATTGGTCTTATTATTTAATTCTTTAATTTTAATTTGTAACTCTTGAAATAAATTTATTTCTTCTTCAGTTATTAAGGAAAGAATTTCTTCTGGAATGTTTTGTTTTTTCATTTCGTTATAAATATGAATTTTAACCATCCATTAAATACATTCTATTTAGTAAAAATTTATTAGAATTACAATATTAATAAAAGATTATTTTGAAAGGGGAAACTTCCTATTACAAAATTTTAGGTGTAAATGAAAATGCATCCAATCATGAATTAAGAAAGGCATTTTGTAAACTTTCTATTGAGTTGCATCCCGATACAACTTCATTAGAAATAGACGTTGCTAAAAGTAAATTTCAAGAAGTTCTTGAAGCTTATGAACATTTAAATAATAGTAATTTAAGGAAAATATATGATGACAAACTAAAAGAAAACTCTAGAAGTAAAAATAATACTAACGTTTTAAATAATTTAGTAATCGATTCTAATAATCAAAATTTAATAGGAAATAGAAGACCTTTTTCGAATGGAGAATTGTTTTCGTTGTTTCTTTTAATTATCATCATTTCTATAAGTTTAATTGGTTCAATTTTTATTGCTTCTTTTACTGGAAAAGAATTAGAGACAATACCGCTTTGGCTAATTAAATAATTTTTTAAAAAAGTCTGTGAATCCCTCTAAAAAACCTATCAATCAAAATTCACTGCAATCATTGGAATTGTGGCTAACTGATTTAGGTGCTGTGAAGGATATTAATAATCCATCTAAATGGTATCTGTTACTTTCAAATTGGAATGCAACTATTATTTTTGAACAAGAAGATTTAAGTGTTATATGGGAAAGTGAAGGACAAGAAACTAAAAGACTATTTTCCTACTGCATTAATAGAGAAGATGTGGAAAATGCAATACTGCAGGGACCTTAAACTTCTATCTAAAGATTGTCTAAGATTTGCCTTATTATCCAGTAACTTTTCCCCAATTGATCATCTGTTATACAGAGAGGCGGCAAGAGGTAAATAACATTCCCGAGGGGCCTAATGAATAAACCTTGCTCCATTGCAAGACTCTTTATTTCTTTCCCAATATTATTGAAATAACCTTTTTTGTTCCCAATATCTAAATCGAAGGCAGCAATTGTGCCGGATACCCTTACCTTCTTTATATAAGGTAAGTTTTTAAATTTAATTAGATGAGATAAATGTTTTTCTTCAAATGAAAGGTATTTTTGTGGTTCTTTTTCTAATAAATCAAGGCTAGCGTTTGCTGCAGCACAACCTAAAGGATTAGCAGTAAAACTATGTCCATGCCAAAAAGTTTTTCTTGGGGAATCATCAATAAAGGATTGAAAAATTTTTTCTTTACATAAAGTTATTCCCATCGGTAAAAATCCACCAGTTAAACCTTTTGAAATACTTATTAAATCAGGAATGATTTTTGCCTTTTGAAAAGCAAAAAGGGTTCCACATCTTCCAAACCCAGTCAATACTTCATCGGCAATTAACAAAGAATTATTATTTTTTATAATTTCTGAAACTTTTTTTATAAACTGAGGCCTAACCATATTCATCCCTCCTGCTCCTTGAACAAGTGGCTCAAGGATTACTGCAACTGTGGGAGTTTTAAGTAGAGTTTCTAATTTTTGGATCGCCTTATTTTCTTTATTTTCTACTTCTTCATCGTTCATCCAAGTTGAAGGCCATGGGACTCTTCTTGATTGGAAGGCAATTTTTAAAGCGACTTCCACTGCAGTAGAACCGTTATCAGAAAAGAATAATCTTTCTAGTTTTGTTAATTCACTAAGTCTTTCCGCCAATTTTTTTGCCTGTGGATGTAAAAAATCAGCAAATATAACTTGCTCAAGTTTTTTTGATTGATTGAAAATGGCATCCGCAATGTATTGGTTACTATGTCCATGAAGAGTTACCCACCAACTACTGATTGCATCTATTAGCTCTTTTTTAGGATTTTTAGTAAATAGGAGGGCATCTTGACCATGAGTTACTTCTATTTGCGGTTTGCTGTTATTGATTTGTGTAAAAGGTGGCCAAATATTTGGGTGCCAATCTTGATTTGGAGTTTTTGAATCCAAAGATTTCATTTAACTTATTTTTGAGTTTAATAGTGAGATCAACTTATTCTTGATGTCTAGTTCTTTCCATAGTATATCTAAATTATTTGAGTCCATTTTTTTGATGTAAGGAAATTCAGCAATTAAAGGAATACCACTAAAATCAACTAGAGTTTTTGGATTATCTAGGTGTTTTTCGCCATTGACTACTAAACCTAAAATCTCAATATTTCTTCGTTTTAAGGCCTCAATACTAAGCAGGGTATGGTTAAGAGTGCCAAGTGAGCTCTTACATACAAGTATTACCGGAAGATTCCATTCTTTTATTTGATCTATTTGCAAAAAATTGCGTGTTATTGGAACCATTAATCCACCTGCAGTTTCTATAATTAGTGAGCCTTGCACTTTTGGCAATCTCAACTTGTCAAAGTTAATAGCTTTTTGATCTATTTCAGCAGCCCAATGCGGAGATAGAGGTTTTGTAAAGACATAAGCTTCTTTGATTATTTTCTCTTTACTTACTTGTGCAAGTTTTTCAACAGTTTGACTATCAGTTTGCGATTCAATCCCACTTTGAATAGGTTTCCAATAAAAGGAATTTAATCCTTTAACGAAAAAAGAGCTTATTAAAGTTTTCCCAATATCAGTATCTGTTCCACAAATTATAAATTTGAAAATATTTTTGTGACTACTCATAATTTCTTTATGATTTGAATCTCAATTTGCCATGAAAGGTTCACTGTATTATTGTAATTCTTTGGCCAAAACTTTTGAATTTCCTTTAACTCTTTCACTGTTTTGCGTTTACAATTTGTTGATTGTGCTCCTACATTTTTAATGCTTCTAAAAAGTTTATATACATCTTCAAAATTTTCAAGATAATTAAACTGTTTTGAATAATGTATTTCAGTTGATTTGAAATCTTTTAATAATTCTTTAGAGCAAAGGAAATTAAGACCACTATATTCAATATCAATTTTTTTACAAGTATCTTTCCATTCAGGAAAACAATCTTTTGTTGGATATGAAATGATTAAAAAACCTCCAGGTGTTAATTTGCTAAACCAATTTTTTATTATCTTTTCTGGGTTGTTTAACCAATGTATGCAAAAGTTAGATGTTAATAGAGAACAGTTATTTATTTCAGAAGGTAAATCATTATTCAAATCCCATAAAATTTTTTTTCTAGATAATTTATTCTCAAGAAGCATTTTCTTGCTGAAATCAATTCTGGATACTTTTTGGGAAGAAATTTTTTCTATTTCATCTGCTAATAGTCCTGGTCCTGATCCTAGATCTATCCATTCACCTTTTTTTTGGGGATTTAATTCTTTGATAAGATGAACAATCTTTTTTGCAAAAAATTTCTGAATATTTGAATGCTCTAAATACCGATATGCAGCATCATTGAAATTATTTTGTATTTTCTCATTCCACTTTTTACTATCCATTTCAATCGTTAAGTGTATTACGTAAGATCTCGTATAAATTTAAATTATTCAAGCAATGACCTTGTTGAGCTAATTTAATTAAAATTGGCTTCCTTTCAAGTGTTTTATTTAAGGAATCTAAAAAGTTATTATTTGATTCGTTGTCAAGAATCAAATCATTTTCTGATTTTATAAAAATAATTTTGCAATCTTTTCTTAAAAATACTGGAAAATCTCTATTGATGTAAAGTTCTTTTAAATCACTTAAAAGAAGAGTTTTATTTAAACTCTCTAGACTTTTATAAAAGATATTTTTAAAACTATTATTCATATGATTTGGCATAAATGATCTATATATAAATTCTTTCAACATATCCTTAGGTTCATCTTTTATGATTTTTGTTTCCATTCTTTTTAGAGACCTCAAAATAAAGTTTCTCTTATTACTTAAAGGAAGAAAATTATTAAAAGAATTTATAAGAACAATATGAGTTGCTTCTTTTAAAATTTTTTTTTGCATTAAATGAAAACCAAATGAATGGCATAAAGTCATTCTGATTTCTTTTTTAGATTCGCTTTTAATCCATTTTGCTTGATAATTATTTGTCGAAAAATAGCCCCTTTCATTATCTTGCCAATGCCAATTATTATTTAAAAAATCAACTTTATAATCATCCCAGAAATATTTATTTAGTCCCCACCCATGTTGAGTAATAATTTGTTTCATTTAAACTCTTTTAATACTGCAATGAAATTATTTAGCAGATTAAAATCTAAGTTTCTTCGTATTGTTATTCTGATTCTTGATTGCCCCACTGGAACAGTTGGAGGTCTTATCGCAATTGCTAAAAACCCATTTTCTTCGAGATATTTTTGTAGATAAATTGCTTTCTCTTCTTGGCCAACAATAATTGATAAAATGTGAGAATCTCCCTGAACTGGAAAACTAAAATTTTTAATAATTTCATCTTTCCATACATTCGCAGAAGATAACAAATCATTACCCCATTCTTTATTTTCTAAAATTTTTTTTAAACCTTCTAGTGCCCCAGCAGCCAAAGATGGCGCAAGTGCGGTTGTATACCTAAATGCACCACTTGTTTGGATAAGATATTCTCCAATTTCTGAATTGGAAGCTATGAAAGCTCCACCGCTTCCAAATGCTTTTCCAAAAGTTCCAGTAATCATAGTTATATCTGAACGACAATTAAAACTTAAACCCCTGCCTTCAGGGCCCAAGATCCCAATTGCATGAGCTTCGTCAACTAATAATTGAACACTATTTTTTTTGCAAATTTCCGTTATTTCTCTGAGCGGAGCAATTGATCCCTCCATGCTATAAAGAGATTCAACAACAACTAAAATGGAATTTTTTGTGGGGTTAGATTTAATAATTTTATCTTCTAAATCTTTTAAATTATTGTGTGAGAATCGAACTAGTTTTGCTTGAGCAGCTTTGACTCCAACCAATAAAGAGTTATGGATCAATTTATCTGCTATTACGATACTATTTCTGTTTGCTAAAGCCTGGATAGCGGCTATATTTGCTTGAAATCCGCTTGGGAAAAGTAATACTTTCTCTTGATCAAGCCACTTGGCAAGTTCTGTTTCTAATAATTTATGTATTGGTCTTGAACCTGTAATAAACCTAGAGCTTCCTGAACCAATACCTTCTAACATGCTTATTTCGTAAGCAGCTTTTATTAAATCCTTGTCCCTACTTAATCCAAAATAATCATTACTGCATAAGTCTATAAGTTTTTTATTTTGCGAATTTAAACTTAGAAGTTCGAAGGATTTTTTACCTAAAGAAAATGTTTTTAATTTACGGATTCTATTTTTTGGAATTTTTACTTTTTTCATTTTGGCAAAATAAAATATAGTGGATTTAATTAAAAAGATTTAGATTTACTATTAAAGTTTGCAAGGTATTTTTTGTTTATTAATATCTATATAGATCATATATTAAGAAGTTAACTCATCCTCTCTTCAATCACAATTATTGCTTAATTTAGAGGAATATTTCCCCTTTCCGCTAGATGATTTCCAATTAGAAGCAATACGAGCTATTAATAGCGGAAATTCTGTTGTTTTAACAGCACCAACAGGTTCGGGTAAAACATTGATAGGTGAATTTGCTATATATAGAGGCTTATCTCATGACAGCAGAGTTTTTTATACAACACCTTTAAAGGCCCTATCAAACCAAAAGTTTAGAGATTTTGCTAATCAATATGGTGAGAATAAAGTTGGTCTTTTAACTGGAGATATAAGCATAAATAGAGAAGCACCAATCTTAGTCATGACGACTGAGATTTTTAGGAACATGCTTTATGGCGAATTTGATGAATTTGATGATCCCTTAGAAAATTTAGAATCTGTAATTCTTGATGAATGTCATTATATGAATGACCCCCAAAGAGGTACAGTTTGGGAAGAAACTATAATCCATTGCCCTACTAGAACTCAAATAATAGCTTTATCAGCAACAATAGCCAATGCAGATCAACTACAAAATTGGATAGAAAAAGTTCATGGGCCCACAGTACTAATTAATAGTGATAAGAGACCAGTCCCACTTGATTTTATTTTTTGTAGTGTTAAAGGCCTCCATCCACTTTTAAATAATAAGGGTAATGGAATTCATCCAAACTGTAAGATTTGGAGAGCTCCTAAAGGGCAGAAAATAAGAGGAAAAGTGGGCAGGATAATGCAACCAAAGTCTCCCTCAATTGGCTTTGTGATCTCGAAACTAGCTGAACGAAATATGTTGCCAGCTATTTATTTTATTTTTAGTAGAAGAGGATGTGACAAGGCTATTGAGAATATAAAAGATTTAACTTTAGTAAGTTATTCAGAAGCAAGTATGATATCCCAAAAATTAGATGTTTATCTTAAAAATAATCAGGAAGCAATTAAAGATAAATCTCAATGCGAGGCATTAAAACGCGGTATTGCATCTCATCATGCTGGATTATTGCCTGCATGGAAAGAATTGGTTGAGGAATTATTTCAGCAAGGTTTAATAAAAGTTGTTTTTGCAACTGAAACTCTTGCTGCAGGAATAAATATGCCCGCAAGAACAACTGTTATTTCTTCTTTATCAAAAAGGACAGAAGATGGTCATAGATTATTATTTAGCAGTGAATTTTTGCAAATGTCAGGAAGAGCTGGAAGAAGAGGAAAAGATACCCAGGGATATGTTGTTACATTACAAACAAGATTCGAAGGTGCCAAAGAAGCAAGTGCACTGGCTATAAGCAAACCAAATGCTTTAGAAAGTCAATTCACTCCAAGCTATGGAATGGTACTTAATCTTTTACAAAGTTATACTTTAGAGAAGTCTAAAGAATTAATTAAAAGAAGTTTTGGTAGTTTTTTATATTTAGGTGAATCATCAGGTGAGAATATAATTCTTGAAAATTTAGATAAGGATTTAATTGAATTAAAAAAAATTACATCTAACGTTTCATGGAAAGATTTTGATGCCTACGAAAAGTTAAAAAATCGTCTTAAAGAAGAGAGAAGACTCTTGAAAATTTTAGAAAAACAAGCAGCAGAAAAATTATCAGAAGAGATCACTAATGCACTCCCATATATTAAAGATGGAAGCTTAATTTCAATCAAAGCTCCTCAAATTAAAAGAAAAATTGTTCCAGGATTAATTTGTAAGAAAATATATGAATCCCAAAAAATTAAGAGTTTATTGTGTTTGACAATTGATAATTTATTTATTCTTATAAAACCCTCATACATAGTAAGTATTTTTAATGATTTGGATGCAATTGATGTCTTAGGACTTGAAGTGCCAAAGATGTATTTTTCTGGAGAGGTATTTAGGGGAGATGATATGTCGCAGTGTTATGCGGATCGAATTTTAGAAGTTTCTAAAAAAAATGATTTACAAACTCCACAATATGATTTGACAACGGAAGTTTTGGCACAAAAGCAACAAATTAATAATTTAGAAGAAACAGTTACTGATCATCCTGCACACAGATTTGGAGACTCCAAGAAATTAAAGAAATATAGAAAAAGAATTATTGATGTTGAACAAGAAATAAATATTAGAAAAAAACTTCTTGAGGATAAAGAAAATCATAACTGGAGAACTTTTACTGATTTGATTAAAATTTTGAATCATTTTGGTTGTTTAAATGATTTGGAATTGACAGAAGTTGGACAAACAGTTGGTGCAATAAGAAGTGAAAATGAATTATGGATTGGTCTTGTTTTAGTTAGTGGTTATTTAGACGATTTAGATCCTCCTGAGTTAGCTGCAATTATTCAAGCTATATGTGTTGATGTAAGGAGGCCTAATCTTTGGTGTAATTTCAAGCCTTCTTTAAAGGTAATAGATGTTTTTAATGAATTAGATGGTTTAAGAAAATTAGTCTCTTTTCAACAAAATAAGTTTCATATTGAAATTCCTATCTATTTAGAAACAGAGTTGACTGGAATTATTTCTGAATGGGCAAGAGGAAAAAAATGGAAAGATTTGGTTTTTAATACTTCATTAGACGAAGGTGATGTAGTGAGGATTATTAGAAGATCAATTGATGTCCTTTCTCAAGTGCAATACTGTATTGGTGTTAGTAATAAATTAAAAAGCAAAGCAAAGCTAGCATTAAAAGCTATTAATCGTTTTCCTGTTTCTGAATCTAATGATCTTATAAAAGTCTCTGAAGATATTAATCCTGCAACAAAAAGAATTGACAATAATTTTTAAATTTTTTTAATCAAATCATTGAATTGATATTCATTGCTTCATCAAATTCATCTTCGTTTAAATAACCTAATTTAATTGTTGCCTCTTTTAAATTTAATGATTCTTTGAAGGCAAGGTTTGCAATTTCAGCTGCTTTTTCATAACCAACTTTTGGCACTATGGCTGTAACCAACATTAGTGAATTTTCTAAATTTAACTTCATTCTCTTTTGATTAGGTTCCATCCCATCAACTAATTTTATTCTGAAGTTTTCTATTACATTTTTAAGTAATTTTAAACTTGTGAGAATATTAAATCCAATAAGAGGCTTATATTCATTCATCTGTAAAGTGCCGCTAGAATTTGCCATTGAGACTGCATATTCAAGACCCATTATCTGAGTACAAACCATTGATAAGGCTTCGCATTGAGTTGGATTCACTTTACCCGGCATAATAGAACTTCCAGGTTCATTTTGAGGAATAATTAGTTCATATATTCCTGATCTTGGACCAGAAGATAGAATTTTTATATCATTTGAAATTTTAAATAATGCACCTGCTAATATTTTTATCTGACTCATTACTTGAGCAAGACGATCATGCGAGGCCATGATAGAAAAATTATTTTTTGATTTATAGAACATTAGATTAGTATCATCGGAAATTGATTTTATAGACTCTTCACAAAATCCTTTTGGACAATTAATCCCTGTACCAACCGCAGTTCCTCCCAGAGGTAAGAAATACAATTCATTCAGACTCATAATAATTGCATTCTCAGCATCTTTAAGTTGCTCTGACCATCCTGATATTTCTTGCCCAAAAGTAAGGGGAACTGCATCTTGAAAATGGGTTCTTCCTATCTTTATAAGGTCTTTCCATTCTTCACTTTTTTTATCAAGGACCTTAGTAAGTTCTCTGATCGTTGGAACTAAATTTTTGATTATTTCATTAACAACAGATATTTGAATAGCAGCAGGAAAAGTGTCATTAGTTGACTGAGATTTATTTACATCATCATTCGGATGAATTGGTTGATGACTACCAAGCTCTGAATTAGTTTTTAAAGCTGCAATATTTGAAATTACCTCATTAACATTCATATTTGTTTGCGTGCCACTACCTGTTTGCCAAACCTTTAAGGGAAACTGTGAATCGTCTATTGTTCCCATACTATCTTTTTCAATCCTAAAGTTTTTTGTCATTATTCCTCTGAAAACACTGGTTTAACTTAGATAAGGTTTTCAGTAATCCTAGATACCTAACTTCTCCCATATTACACTTAAATTATTGAGATGAATTGAAGGATTAAAACATTCTTCTAAGTCACTTTGATCAATAAAATCCATTATTTCATTATCTCTCTCTATATTTTGTTTGAAATTCCCATTCTGAGTATTCCAGGCCTGATGCGCATTTTTTTGTACTAAGCTATAAGCTTTTTCTCTAGACAAGCCCTTCTCTACAAGCAAAAGTAAAACTTTCTGACTAAAGATTACACCACCATATATATTTAAATTTTTGAGCATATTTTTTGGATAAACTTCCAAATTGCTTACTATATCTTTCATTTCCCTGAGCATAAAATGCAAACAGATTGATACGTCAGGTAACATGATACGTTCATTTGAACTATGGCTTATATCTCTTTCGTGCCAAAGTGGAACATTTTCAAGTGCTGTTAAGACGTAACTCCTCAAAATTCTTGCTAAACCACTTACTCTTTCACTTCGAATAGGATTTCTTTTATGAGGCATGGCAGAACTTCCTTTTTGCCCTTTTGTAAAGCCCTCCTCAACTTCTAAAACATCAGTTCTTTGTAAATTTCTTATTTCAGTTGCGAATCTATCTAAAGAAGCGCCAACTAGTGCAATAGTTTGCACATATTCTGCATGTCTGTCTCTCGATATAACCTGCGTACTTGCTGTATCAGGTTTTAGGCCGAGTAAATCACAAGTTATTTGTTCTACTTTAGGATTCGTATTAGCGTAAGTTCCCATTGCACCACTTATTTGTCCAATTGCTACAGAATCTTTCAGAGTTAACAATCTTTTTTTGTTCCTTATTATTTCTGCTAACCATCCAGCAAGTTTAAAACCGAAGGAAATTGGCTCCCCATGAATTGCATGAGATCTGCCAATCATTAATGTATTTTTATGCTTCCTTGCTAATAATCTGACCTCATTTTCTAGATTCTCGATTTCTTCTAATAACAATTCGCAAGAATCTACTAACTGAAGAGATAAGCCAGTATCAAGTACATCACTACTGGTCATACCAACATGTATGTATCTTCCTGAATCTCCTACAAATTCATTAACGCTTGTAAGAAATGCTATGACATCATGTTTAACTTCTTTCTCAATTTCTGTAATTCTAGATTCATCAAACTTTGCATTTGAACGTATCTCTTTCTATTGCCCTATACCTTTAAAGATGTACTTGCCATTGAACATATTTGACTGATTATTATTTTCCTATGTAACATTTTTCTGGCTAATAAAGAAAGCTTAAATATAAAAATGTTTGCATATATTCCTTCGTTAATCATGGGTAATTTTTTAGTTCTTATTTAAAATTGAAAGGTATTAAAGAATTTGGATCTTAATCTTATAGAAGTTCATTATTCAGTCTTTTTTTATTGATTAATATATGATTAAAAAAAGTAGATTAGATCTTTATCTTCTAAATAAAGGTTTATGTGAAACTCGTCAAAAAGCCCAAGGTTTAATTCTTGCGGGCAAGGTTAGAGATATCAATGGGAAAGTATTGGATAAACCTGGACAACAAGTATTAATTGGATCTGAGTTTTTTATTGATTCCGCGCCTATGTTTGTATCAAGGGGCGGCGAAAAATTATTGGAGGCATTTAAAAAACTTGAAATTAAAGTAAAAGACAAAATATGTATTGACGCAGGAATCTCTACTGGGGGATTTACTGATTGCTTATTGCAACAAGGCGCAAAGTTAGTTTATGGGATAGATGTTGGTTATGGACAAACTGCATGGAAGATTAGAAATAACCCAAAAGTTATACTTTTTGAACGAACTAATATTCGAAATTTAAAACCTAATGATCTTTTATCTAGAAGTAATGAATTACCAAATTTTGTTGTTGCTGATTTGTCTTTTATTTCATTAAAGTTAGTTTTTAAATCTATTGGTAATTTATTAGAAGGTGATTGTATTGAGGGAATATTTTTAATTAAACCCCAATTTGAGGTAGGTAAAGATAAAGTCAGTAAAGGAGGTGTTGTTCGCAATCCTAAATTCCATACTGAGGCTATAGAGTCTGTTATCTATGCTGCTAAGAATTTCCAATGGAATATAAAGAATTTGATAGCTTCTCCGCTGGTAGGTCCTGCTGGGAATCATGAATATCTAGCTTGGATGACCTTAGGAAGTCAATCAAATAAAAGTATTAATAGTGAATATATACAAAATTTAGTAAAAGAAACTCTTTGAATTAAAGAGCTTCTTCGTCTTTGTCGCCAGTTCTAATTCTTACAACTGAATCAATTGATGTGATGAATATTTTTCCGTCACCTATCTCTCCAGTTTTTGCTGCTTCAGCAATCGCATCTATGACTGAATTAACCTTTTCATCTTCTACGACAACTTCTACTTTAAGTTTTTGAAGGAATTCAACAGTAAATTCGGAACCTCTATATCTTTCAACTTGTCCTTTTTGCCTTCCAAAACCTCTAACTTCACTAACTGTCATTCCAACAATACCGGAATTTACTAATGCAATTTTTACATCCTCCAGCTTAAATGGACGTATGATTGCTTCAATTTTCTTCATGATTAAAGATTGAACATTCCTATTTTAATTGTTTTTTGGGAAAACATCCAACATTGAAATATCAGAAAAACATTCAACATTAAGGCCTGCATTCTTGGCGTCTTCAATTAATAGTTGGGAATTTTCTTCAGAAATTATTACTGTACTATTTGACAACGCTTCCCACTGATCATTCTCAAAGTGTGTTTGAAGCCATAACATTCCAATTGCAGTTTTTGGTTGAAGGGATTTATTTAAGTTGTTATCGATAGTTATCAAACAAATGTCCATTAATTTTTCATTGAACTAAACACATATAAACCTTTCGGCGGACATTATGAATGTTACTATTGATACAAAAATAAGATTTAACATCTTTTGACTTAGTCAATTGTAATACTTAGATTTGTTGATACTTTTGCGAATTTTTATCTTTATATATAGTTTTTATATTATGGTGAAAGAATTATTGAAGAATCAAAAATAATTTGTTTCGATAATCCAAATAAGAAAAGAATTTATGAAATTTCTATTCAGTTACCTGAATTTACATGTAAGTGCCCCTTTTCTGGTTATCCAGATTTTGCAAAGCTAAATATTATTTATCAACCTAATTTGAAAGTCTATGAGTTGAAGTCTTTAAAGCTTTATATTAATAATTTTAGGGATATAAAAATATCACATGAGGAAGTTGTGAATAGAATTATGGATGATTTAGTGAATGAAGGTTCACCTCACTGGATACATTTAAATGCTGCATTTAACCCCAGAGGGAATGTTTCTATGCAGTTAGATATTTTTAGTGGGCAGAAAAGAAATTAAAAATTTTTTATTTCGTCTGATAATTTAAAAAATTCTTTTTTAAAACCAACTAGATTTTTATTACTAAGGCCTCCAATAGATAACTTTTGTGATTCTTTATTTACCAGAATCCATAATTGGTTAGTTGGTATAAGACTTATTATTGTTCCAAAAATTATTAAGATAAAAGAAAAGTAAATAAATGGTATAGACGGATCATTTTTAATTATTAATCCACTGCTGGGGATTATTTTTTTCAGAGATACTTTTGAAGAGTTAACTTCTAAAGGATCGTCATTGATATAGAGATTATTCCCGGAAAAATTTTCTATATTCGAAATTTTAAGTGGACCATTTTCATTATCTATTGTTAAAAGGAAATTTTTTTTAGTCTCCGATCCTAATTCAACTAAAACTCCCCAAACTTGATTACCGATTTCTGGAATCTCCTTTAATTGTAATTGATAAAGGATATTATCTATTTCTAAAACAACATTTGATATTGCCCAATCTGCTTGATAAATAGTTAATCCTTTAAACCTGATTGGGTGATTAACTTTGGTTGTTTTTATTTCATTTAAATTTAGATCTTCAGAAGAAAAATTTAATTTTGAAATAAACTGTTTGGGCACACCATCACTTTCACGTTCTATAGAAAAATCGACTAATTTTACATTGGCTTTTGAGTTTGTGCTCTCATTAACAAGATCTAAAGTTTCTCCAGGCAGTAAATATTGTTCTTTTGATTGACTTGTAAAACTTCCATATGCTGAACCTATAAGTAAGACTATTAATCCGATATGTACAACTAAAGGACCGATTTTTCCAATTAACCCCTTTCTTGCAGAAATATGACTATTAAATTTGTATGTTTTCCATCCTTTTTTTTTAAGTAATAAATCTACTTTTGATATATGTTCTCCATCTTGATTGATTGGATGACTTGTAGTTAGTTGCAGTTTGCTAAATTTTTTTTCGCTCTTATATTCAATCCATTTTAATGAAGCTTTTAATGAAGGAATTTGCCTCCTGAAACTACAAGCTGCCAGAGAAATGCAAAGAAGAATTAATGTAAATAAAAACCAAAAGCTTGTATATATATGATCCAATTGAAGTTTTAAGACTTTTTCTCCATCTAAAAATCCAAAAATGGGAGCTCTATCGAAATTATCAATATAGAATTTATTATTACTACCTTGAGGTATAAAAGTACCTATTCCACTGGCAATAGCAATGAAGATTATCAGCGATATAGCGAATCTTAAACTTGATATTTTTAAAATTAGATTCTTAAAAATAATCATTTAAATCCAATTTGAAAATAAATTTAATAACCCTAGGGAAACTAAAAATATCCCACTTAAAGTCGGAATTATTTGACTAAATTTTCTAAGAGCTAAAAATTGCTTTAAGTTTTCTGCAGTAGCTCCTGCAATGATTAATGGGGTTACTTGGCCTATCCCAAAGAAAAATAAAAAAATAATAGATATTATCGGGTTTTTAGCTTGCGATACCCAAGCCAAAAGAGTTGCTAAAACTGGAGTAATGCAAGGTGAAGAAGCTAGTCCAAAAGTAGTCCCTATGGCAAAAGGCGCTATAAATGTTGGTATTTTATCTTCAATTATTTTTATATCAGGTCCATTCGGAAACTGAAACTTTAGAATTCCTAATAAATTTAAACCCATTATTATTGCTATTAGGGCAACAAATGAAGTGTAATAAGATGGAATTTGCCCATATATTTTACCTAAGAATCCACTCGCAGCCCCCAGTGCAACAAGCGAAAAACCAAGACTTGTTAAAAGTCCTGCGCTGAAAACCAAAAATATAGTAAATGGACCAGGACTATTAAGACCATTCTGCATAAGCAGATTACCCTTTTGAGATAATTCTGAAATAACTAAATTAAATGATTCGATAGCTTGAATTTAATCCTTTAAATTCTAACTAATTAAGAGTCTTTCGTGTACTAATCATACCAATGAATCCTGTTGACTCTAATGAACATCTAACTAACATCCCTGCAATAAAAAAAGACGCTATTAATGAATTGCCACCATAACTAATGAAAGGTAGTGGTAACCCTGTAGTAGGCATTGAACCTGTTGCTACAGCAATATGCATTATTGATTGACCTGTCAACAACACACCACATCCGATAGCAACTAATTTTGTATAGTTGTTCCTGCACTTAAGACTAATTCTTAGGCTTATATAAGAGAATACTGCTAAAAATCCTAAGAATAAAGTACACCCCAATAAACCAAATTCTTCCGCAAAAATGGCAAAAATAAAATCTGTATACATGAACGGCAGATACTGTAATTTTTGTATCGACAGTCCAAAACCTTGGCCAAATAGACCACCTGAACCTATAGCTAATAAACTTTGAACCAATTGAAATCCATTTTCTTGTTGATCTTTCCAAGGATTTATAAATGAAGTAACTCTCAGTTTTTGATATTCGTTATTAAGGATGCTGATACATCCAGTAATTAATCCTATTGAAGCAAATGAGCAAAGAGAGCTAAGTTTTACTCCTCCACATAAACCCATTACCCAAAGAAGAATTCCAGTTAATGATGCAGTACTTAAATTAGGCTGTTTAAGTATTAATAAAATTAATAAACCAAAGGATATTATTGAAATTAATTTTTTATCATTCTTTACTAGATTCCAATGTGCGAAAAGATTAGAAGCTTCTAGAATTAGAAAAGGTTTAATTAATTCAGATGGCTGCAGACGTAAATTGCCAAGCACTAGCCATCTTGAAGATCCATTAACTGTAATTCCAGTAAGATTGGTAAGGAAAATCAAAAAGAATAAAATATAAAAAATAATTCTTGAAAACTTTAAAAGATTTCTAATGTTTGTATTAAGTACGAAATAAAATAAACCAATTCCTGGAATTGTCCAAATGATTTGTTTTTTTAAGAAGTAAGCCCAATTTCCCATTTCCCTACTAGCCACCCACCAACTTGATGATCCTAGTATGCATATTCCTAATATTGACCAAATTCCAATGATGACAATGAGGATTTTTGCTTCATAAGGCCATATCGCCCAAGGTAAGGGAAATATAGACTCTGTTAAATTGCTGAAATTTTTTTTGTAATTAGAACTAAAGGTTTTTTTTCTTTTAGAAATTCTTTTATATTTTATTTTTTCTTGACTTATCTCCAATTTTTTAGATGTATATTTACTATTGAGACGTTTAATTGAGATTTTGCCAAGTCTTTTATTAACGTTTTAAAGTGTTAAAGCAATTAAAAAGATGACTTTTCATAAATTTTATTTTTGAAGAATAAAGTAAAAAATGGCCTACAGATTCATCATAAATCTTAAGAATTAATTTTTTATAAAAAAAAACTAGCTAAAAGGCACCTCTCCGTGATAGATTCCGTGAGTTTATATACTTACTTCAAACCATTCAGAGAGGGTTCTAAACTATGTTCACATCAGTGGACTCAAATAGAAAAAAACTTGAGCATCCTTCTAATGAGAATGTTCAATTTCCTCAATCCCTGAATAATTCGATCATCAAAGAAAGTAAATCTGGCATTGCCAATCAAATAGATAATTTGCTTTCTCAAAATGATGAATACACAAAATTGCAATTAACAATTTTTGGAATTACTTTTATTGTTTCTATTTTATTAGCATCAATAACTGGAATTTTTCTAGGCTTTACTTTTGGTTTTAGTATTTTTATAGGTGCAATTGCCGGCATTTTTTACCTACGTTTGCTTGCCAAAAGTATAGGGAAACTTGGTAAAGAATCATCAGGTGTATCAAAATTGCAACTATTAGTTCCAGTTTGCCTCTTTATTTTTGCGAGCAAGCTAGGATCTTTGGATATTTTTCCTGCGATGATAGGTTTTTTCATTTATAAGCCTTCACTCATTCTTTATTTTTCACGTTCTTAAGTAAATTTTTTTATTCAAAACAAATGTTTTTTAATTCCTTGCTAACAAATTTTGCAGCATTAGAAGTTGGTCAACATCTTTATTGGCAAATTGGAAATATCAGACTTCATGGGCAGGTATTTTTAACATCTTGGATTTTATTAGGAGCGTTATTAGTTTTTATTTCTTTAGGAACTAAAAAAATGGAAAATGATCCTAAAGGCCTTCAAAACCTGCTTGAGTTCCTCTGGGATTACATAAGAGATCTTGCTAGGACGCAAATAGGTGAAAAAGTTTATAGAGATTGGATGCCATTTATAGGTACTTTATTTTTATTCGTCTTTGTTAGTAATTGGGGAGGAGCTTTAATTCCTTGGAGATTGATTAAGTTACCAAGTGGAGAATTAGGAGCACCTACTGCAGATATTAATACAACTATAGCCTTGGCTTTATTGGTTTCACTTTCTTATTTCTATGCAGGTTTAAGCAATAAGGGTTGGAGATACTTCGAATACTATGTTCACCCAACTCCGATTATGCTTCCTTTCAAAATTCTAGAGGACTTTACGAAACCTTTATCACTCTCTTTCAGGCTATTTGGAAATATTTTGGCTGATGAACTTGTTGTTGGTGTTCTAGTCTTTTTAGTTCCGCTAATTCTCCCAATACCTGTTATGTTCCTAGGATTATTTACTAGTGCAATTCAGGCATTGATTTTCGCAACTTTAGCGGCCTACTACATTGGAGAAGCTGTTGAAGAACATCATTAGCTGTCTTCCAATACATTCAGACGCTTTTACAAAGGGTCTGTAATCTGGCAAAATATCTAATCGCGTAGGTCTGAAAATATCAGACCCATTCTTAAAACAAAGGATGTCCAAGCGTGTATGACAACAAAGATTATCACAAGTATTAAGCTCTTTATTTCAAAATTATGGATTCGATTACTTCCGCTGCATCAGTTGTAGCTGCTGGTTTAGCAGTTGGTCTAGGTGCTATTGGCCCAGGTCTTGGACAAGGTAACGCAGCTCAAGGTGCTGTTGAGGGTATTGCCCGTCAACCAGAAGCTGAAGGTAAAATCAGAGGAACTCTTCTTTTATCTTTCGCTTTCATGGAGTCATTAACAATTTACGGATTAGTTGTGGCTTTGGTACTACTTTTTGCGAATCCTTTTTCCTAAAAGTTAATATTGCTTCTAATCCTTATTAGCAATATTTAAATTTAATTTTTTAACTTCAACTGAATCATATGTTGGCCTTTAATTTTTTTGGTGCTACAGAAGGTGGATTATTTGATATAAATGCCACTTTGCCACTAATGGCGATACAAGTAGTTGCGCTTACTTACATATTAAATTCTCTCTTTTTTAAGCCTGTTGGCAATGTTGTAGAAAAAAGAGAAAAGTTTGTAAGTAATAATATTATTGAGGCCAAAAATAAACTTTCTGAGGTTAAAAAATTAGAAGCTGATTTATTAACTCAGCTTCAAAGTGCTCGTACAGAAGCCCAAAGAATTGTGAGCGAAGCTGAGAATGAGTCTGACAAGCTTTATAAAGAAGCACTAGAACTTGCTAACAATGAAGCAAATGCTTCAAAAGAAAAAGCAAGACTAGAAATTGAAAGTCAGACGTCTGCTGCTCGTGATCAACTTTCTAAACAGGCTGATGATCTAAGCGAACTTATTGTTAATAGATTGATTCTAGAAAAATGAATTTAACTCTTTTAGCTACAGAAGGTTTTGGATTGAACTTCAATTTATTCGAAACTAATATCCTTAATTGGGCTGTAGTAGTTTTCGGTCTTTATAAATTTTTGCCTGGTTTCCTAGGTAAAATGCTTCAAAAAAGGAGAGAAGGAATCCTTCTTGAATTAAAAGATGCTGAAGATCGACTCCTAAATGCAACTCAAGCTTTAGAAAAGGCGAAGAAAGATTTATCTTCAGCAGAAGAAAAAGCTTCTCAAATAAAAGCAGATTCCCTTAAAAGATCTGAATCAATCAGAATGGAAAGTGAGAAAAAAGCGATAGAGGAGATGGCACGAATTAAACAAAGTGCAATCTCTGATGAGAGCTCTGAAGCATCCAGAGCAATTTCTCAACTTCGAAAAGAAGCTGTTGAACTGGCAATTAAGAAAGCTTTAGATTCTCTCCCAAATCGACTTGATAAAACAACACAAGAAAATTTGGTAACTCAATCAATTAACAATATTGAGGTGAACTAATGCCACTTTTAAATTCAGTTACTACACCATACGCAGAGGCATTACTTCAAGTTGTGAATGAAAATTCGCAAACTGAAGAGATGGTTTCTGAAGTTAAACAACTCTTGGAATTAATAAATGATTCCCCTGAACTGGAGAAGGCACTATCCTCTCCCATTTTAGAGACAGATGCTAAGAAGAAAATCATTAATGAAATTTTTTCAAAAAAGGTTAATTCTTCTTTATTGAATTTCTTAAAATTATTGGCCGATAGGCAAAGAATTGGAATCCTTACTTCAATTCTTGATAGGTTTTTAGAGATTTACCGAGAAAATAGTAATATTGCTTTGGCAACTGTTACTTCTGCAGTCGAGCTTACTGATGAACAGAAAGGTTTAATTACCAAAAAGATCATCAATATTGCTGGAACAGAAAAATTAGAACTTGTAACTAAAATCGACCCATCTCTTATTGGTGGTTTCGTCGCCAGTGTAGGATCAAAAGTAATTGATGCTTCTCTTGCTTCACAAATAAGAAAACTTGGCTTATCCCTTTCCAAGTAACTTTTAAATCAACCTTAAATTCTTAAATCCATGGTATCTATACGCCCTGATGAAATCAGTTCAATCTTAAAACAACAAATAACTGATTATGACCAATCTGTAAGTGTTAGCAATGTAGGAACTGTTCTGCAAATCGGTGATGGCATTGCAAGAATATATGGCTTAGATCAGGTCATGGCAGGTGAGTTATTGGAATTTGAAGATGGTACCGAAGGTATAGCTTTAAATCTTGAAGATGATAATGTTGGAGCCGTTTTAATGGGAGAGGCACTTGGTGTCCAAGAAGGAAGTAACGTTAAGTCCACAGGTAAAATCGCATCTGTTCCAGTTGGTGAAGCAATGCAGGGGAGAGTTGTTAACCCTCTCGGACAACCAATAGATGGGAAAGGGGAAATTCCAACAAGTGATACTAGATTGATTGAAGAAATGGCTCCTGGAATAATCAAGAGAAGATCAGTGCATGAACCAATGCAAACAGGTATCACATCTATTGATGCAATGATTCCTGTTGGAAGAGGTCAAAGAGAATTAATTATTGGTGATAGACAAACTGGAAAATCTGCGATTGCTATTGACACAATAATCAACCAAAAAGGTCAAGACGTAGTTTGTGTTTACGTAGCTATTGGTCAGAAGTCAGCATCAGTAGCAAACATCGTAGAGGTATTAAGAGAGAGAGGAGCCCTAGATTATACAGTCGTAGTTAGTGCAGGAGCTTCAGAACCAGCTGCTTTACAGTACTTAGCACCTTATACCGGTGCAGCAATTGCTGAACATTTTATGTATCAGGGTAAAGCAACACTTGTTATTTATGATGATCTAACAAAACAAGCTCAGGCTTATAGACAAATGTCTCTTCTTTTAAAAAGACCACCAGGAAGAGAGGCTTATCCAGGAGATGTTTTCTACTTACACAGTAGATTGTTAGAAAGAGCAGCAAAACTTTCTGATGCTATGGGAGGGGGCTCTATGACAGCTCTTCCAATTATTGAAACTCAGGCAGGGGACGTTTCTGCTTACATCCCAACTAATGTTATTTCAATTACAGATGGACAAATATTCTTGAGTGCAGATTTATTTAACTCAGGATTAAGACCAGCTATTAATGTTGGTATTTCTGTTAGCCGTGTTGGAGGAGCTGCTCAGACAAAAGCAATTAAAAAAATTGCAGGAACTTTAAAATTAGAACTCGCACAGTTTGATGAACTAGCTGCTTTTTCTCAATTTGCATCTGATCTTGATGAAGCAACTCAGCAACAACTTGAACGAGGCAAAAGACTAAGAGAGTTATTAAAGCAACCTCAATTCTCTCCACTGAACCTTGCAGAACAAGTTGCAGTTGTTTATGCAGGAGTTAAAGGCCTTATTGATGAGGTTCCAGTTGAAGATGTTACTAAATTTGCAACTGAACTTAGGGAATACCTAAAGTTAAATAAAGCGGAATTTATAGAAGAGATTCTTAAAGAAAAGAAATTAAATGATGGATTAGAAGCGACGCTAAAAGAGGTGATAAATGAAGTTAAATCATCAATGCTTGCCACAGTTTAAATTTATTTAGGAGATACCATGGCAAATCTTAAAGAGATTAGAGATCGAATCGTTTCCGTTAAAAATACAAGAAAAATAACGGAGGCCATGAGACTTGTTGCAGCTGCAAAAGTTAGGAGAGCTCAAGATCAAGTTCTTAAGAGTAGACCTTTTGCAGATAAACTTGCACGAGTCTTAGAAAATATTCAATCTAGAGTACAATTTGAGGCTGTCGACTCTCCTCTATTATCCAAGAGAGAAGTAAAGAGTATCTCCTTGGTTTGTATAACTGCGGATAGAGGTTTATGCGGTGGTTACAATACAAATATTATAAAAAAGGTAGAAATAAGATACGCAGAATTAGTCAAACAAGGGTATCAGCCAAATTTAATTTTGGTAGGGAAGAAAGCTATTGGATATTTTCAAAATAGAAAGGATAGATATGTAATTAAAAGTACTTTCAAAGAACTAGAACAGGTACCCACAGTCAAGGACTCCGAAGGAGTTACAAATGAGATTTTAGCTGAATTTCTTTCAGAAAATTCTGATAGGGTGGAAATTATTTACACGAAATTCATCACTCTAGTTAGCTGCGCCCCTGTAGTTCAAACACTATTGCCACTTGACCCTCAAGGAATTGCTGAGGAAAACGATGAAATTTTTAGGTTGACTACAAAAGATAGTAAGTTACTTGTTGAAAAATCAAATATTGAAAAAAGTGATTCAGAGAAGTTGCCATCAGATATTGTTTTTGAACAAAGTCCTGATCAACTATTAGATTCCTTATTACCATTATATTTACAGAATCAGGTACTAAGAGCTCTTCAAGAGTCGGCAGCTTCAGAACTCGCTTGCAGGATGACTGCTATGAATAATGCAAGTGATAATGCTAAAGAATTAGCAAGTACTTTGAATCTAACCTATAACAAAGCCAGACAAGCAGCTATTACACAAGAAATATTAGAAGTTGTAGGAGGTTCAGCAGTTTAGCAATAAGATTTAGGATATGCCTGAATACAATATCAAAGTTCAATTTGAGCAAAAGACTTTTAGTTTTTTATGTTCTGAAGATCAAGATATTATTTCAGCGGCAAAAATGAATGGAATAGATTTACCAAGTAGTTGTTGTTCAGGAGTTTGTACAGATTGTGCATCCATGATATTGGAAGGATCCGTAGATCAGGAAGATGCTATGGGATTAAATGATGATTTACGGGAAAAGGGCTTTGCACTTTTGTGTGTAGCATACCCCAAGTCAGATTTGAATATTGTTATTGGTAAAGAAGTCGAAGATGATTTGTATAATGATCAATTTGGTAAATATCAAAAATGAAATTAAGTTCAGTTGATTATTATTTAGATTGGCCAGTTTCAATAAAATTAAAAAATTTAAGGGAATTCATCATTACAAATTTAGAAAAAAAAGGAGATTTAATTCGATGGTCAATTGTTGATATTCAAAATTCTATTGACTCTTTTGGAACAAAAAAACTTAAAATTAAAGCTGTCTTAGCTAATTAAAAAATATAAATTGAAATATTTTTAATAATGGAAAATTCACCAACAATATTCATTGTTCCAACTGGTATTGGTTGTGAAGTAGGAGGTTTTGCTGGGGATGCACTTCCTACCGCTAAATTATTAGCATCCGCAAGTGGATGTTTAATTACTCATCCAAATGTTATGAATGGCGGTACTCTTTCTGAAAAAGATAAAAATATTTTTTATGTTGAGGGTTATAGTTTAGACCGACTTGCTAAAGGAGAAATCGCTTTAAAAAGGGTAAAGCAACAGAAAATTGGGATAATTTTTGATTCAGCCATTGAAAAAGAAATATTAGTAAGACATTTACAAGTTGCTGATGCATGTGTTTCTACTTTAGGGATTAATGTTCATTCTTATGTGATTACAAAAAAGCCATTAAACATTGATACTCTAATTGATGCTGGAAAATGTTTAATAGAAAAAGGAGTTACGGCAATAGCAATTGTGGCAAAATTTCCAGATGATCCAGATTCTTTAGAAACAAATATCTATCGAGAGGGGAAAGGGGTTGATCCTATTGCTGGAGTCGAAGCAGTTATAAGTCATTTAATAAGCAAATTTTTAAAAGTTCCCTGTGCTCACGCACCTGCTTTAAATCCAATTGAATTGAATGAAAATTTAGATCCTCGTGCAGCTGCAGAAGAAATAGGATACACTTTTTTACCATCTGTACTGATTGGTTTAAGCAATGCACCTGACATTGTTGAATTGCCCGCTAAAAATGAATCAATCTCACTACACCCTGATCAGATTGAATCTATTGTTGTTCCTAATGGAGCACTAGGTGGAGAAGCAGTACTAGCAGGGATTGAAAAAGGTTTAAATATTATCTCTGTAAAAAATCAAAATACATTAAAAGTGACAAATGAGTTTTATAATTATCCCAATCTTTTTGAAGTTGATAATTATTTAGAAGCTGCAGGCATAATTCTTGCTATCAAAAAAGGTATCAACCTTGATTCAGTTAAACGGCCTTTAAAAAAAATCCAACAGTGTTTTTATGGTGATTAATAAGATATTGCTATGGGAACTCTCCAGTCACTTCCTAATGATTGACTGCTTAGTTTTAGGATTGGAGGAGCCTGCTTTCTTTTAAATTCCGCTTTTTTTATGAGTGAGATAATTTTTAAAATTAAATCTTTTTTATAACCATCTTCTTCTAGTTGTTGTAAATCTTTTTTCTCTTCAATAATTCCTTTAAGAAT
>LUMR01000103.1_pt1 | contig 28629 bp, 39 predicted proteins | sample 730041 | NCBI WGS metagenome assembly LUMR01 (sample SAMN03860258, study PRJNA289734) | marine metagenome | biome: seawater column; feature: ocean; material: water; isolation source: Red Sea water column Station 12 - depth 10m | place: Saudi Arabia: Red Sea | collected 2011-10-15 | depth 10 m | reverse complement strand
GGTATATATATAGACCTGTCAACAAATTAAGAGGATAAATTTTAAATAAATAGTTATTTAAGCTTTTTATATGTGTCTTTTAAATAGTCCATATAGACCTTTTGAGCTTCAAAAGCGTAATGCGCTATTAATATTTCATGGTCAGTTAAGCCCTTTTTAGCCCTGGTTAGGGCTTTTTGTACCATTTCCAGGTCAGTAGGGTTATTTACTGCACTTAGTGCCATCAAACCATGTATTAAATGTAATACACCTTTTTTAGTTTTAACTTTCATTGCTTAACCTCACTATCTTTAAATGTGTCACCGTTGACAATACTTTTTTCATTAGTTCCGTTAACTAAACAATAAACAGTATCTTCTTTTAATATCTCATCTTTTATATTTCCTAACCTATAATCTGATTCCTTTTTTATTTCATCGGCTATATTATCGGCATTTAAAACGCGATAATCCGAAACACTGCCGAACCTGAAAATAATACCTTCACTAATTACAAGACTTAAAACAGTGTTTAAATCTCGGCTTGTTTCCTTAGCTATATATTGTATAGCTTGTTTTTGTTTGTCTGTTAATTCAAGATTAATTGATTCCATAATAGAAAAGTAATAAACCAGGCTAAGAGATAAAAAAAACTGATTTATTAATAATTATATTAGGTCAATATATAGAGTCAATAAATATATATTATGCCAATTTATAAAACGTCTACTTAGTGAAATTGTATATACACTTTTTTTAGTTGGTACATTTTCAAATTATTTTTTTTAATTTATATTTTTTTTAAGATCTTTTTTATATTTTTTAACCAGGTTAATTAATAAATATTTTTATTATTTTTTTTTTAAAAAAATTAGGGCATATTTTGGGCTGATTTGTTGTTATTAATTTTGGGCTATTTTGCCTGGAATTATTGTTATAAACTAGTTTTTAACTATGTATAACTAAAAATCCTTGAGATCCCTTGGTATGACTAGCTTTTGACCCTTTTTAACTATATTTATAGTACATCTGTACTAAAAAAATACCCCTAAACCGACCTTTTTCCGTAACAGCCTATAACCGAACCCTTGCAAGAACTGCACTATTTTCCAGGTACTCTAAACCAGACCCTTGCAAGAACTTTGTGTGTCTATAACCGATACCTTGCAAGAACTTCATCTTCCTATCTCTTTTAACAGGTTACGATTGAATGAATCATCAACAGTTGCTTTTGCAATTTTAAAGAAATCAAACTTAGGTGCAAATGCAGGTATTGGTATTTGTTTCATTACAAATGTAAGTTTTTTATTTTTTCTTAAATATATACCTTTTTTATATCCACTATTTCTAACAGATTTTTCACCCATATAAAAATAACGATTATCTTTTGGTCTTTTACTACCTCTTAAATGTGACAATATTTTTTTATATGTATTTGGTGTCATTTTGCCGACAGGAATCATAATCTCATCACTGCCTTGTATAGGTGTGCTATCTCTTCCTATATATGTATCTGCACTTTGCAAACCACGTTGAAAACGTGTTCTAAATGCTGTACCGCCATAAATGTGAGGTGCTAAATAATCACTAGGTGCATTGCCACCTTTTTTTCTATCTTGTGAAATAAAAACAGATGCACGCAGTTTTGTTTTACTTACTTGTTCTGGTTTGTTATATCTAAATGATCTAAGTGTATAGCTATTAGCATTATTAAATATAAAACCAGGTCTTGCATTTTCTTTTAATTTTACTGTCGCATCAAAAACTGCTCTGTTTGCAGCAAGATAAGCAGCACGAGGTATTAATTGTTTTTCAATAGCGTTTACTTCGCCAAGTATTTTATTAACATCAAATTTTATTGTTTGTATAGCCATGCTCTAATTATACACAGACAAAAAAAATCGCCTTGTAAATGAATAGAAAACAAAGCGACTAGATATCTCTTGTTTATATATTATCACACTTTTGCGTATCTGCGATAATTCCAAACACACCAGGCTGTTCATCAGCATTGCAATACATTTTACGAGACATTATTAAATAACAGTTTGCATCATCTTTTATAACACCAGAATATGTCATGGCATCCATAACAGCACGAATAATTTTATCAATATCAGGTTTTGTAATTTTATAGAGTGGTGCATCATCACGCAGTATGTGTGAATATTTTCCTGTTCTGTAATGTGACTTAAGACGAGGAAATCTAAAGTCTAAGGTCACATTTATACCACCATCAAATTTGTAGCCGTTAGCAGCCTTCTTTATGTCATATATAAGTTGATTACGCCAGGCGGTATACCAACTGTCATCCATCTAACTTCTGTCATTAGTATTTGATAGCCATTTGCCAGTAGTCTGGTCTATCTAATTGTATTTGTCTTGATACTATTTTTACTACAATGCCATCAACAGGATATTGATCACTAAATATTTTATCTTTAATCCACATCTGTCTATAGCTTTCTAAAAAACGTAATTCTGACAATGAAAAGCAAGGTGTTTGAAAACCTAATCTTTTTAGATAGTCAAGAGTATCATAATGATCTGTATCTGCATTTATGATCTGAAATGCACAAAAGCTAAGACCTGATGGGTCACCTGCTTTAGCTCTTAAATAACCACCAGATTTACCTTGAGACATAGCACCTGTCTGTTGTGGTGCATATAACTCACCTCTAACTTGTATTGTGTCTTTTGTTTTTATAACATCAGGTACGTTTTGTATCTTCTGTATTTTATCTGTAACATCAGAACCTGTACGAGTAATAGCGTGATGTAATCTGCCGTTAATATATTCTATTGCAATAGCACAACCATCTAACTTAGGCTCAATCATGATAAGAGTATCTAACTGTAAATCATCTATAAAATCTTCTATAGGATCTTTTTCTAATGATGGCAAAGGCAATGCATCTCTGTTTGTAAAGTAGTCAGAGTCAGGATTAATTGAAAGTAACTGCTTTTCTAAGATGTCAAACTCTTTATCTGACACTAGTGCATTACCATCACGATAGTGTTTGTCTAAATGCTTGACTTGTTGTTCTAAATTCATTGCTGTAAGAGATATATGATAATAATTATAGGTCTAGATATATACCTTGTCAAACTATTTCTCAAGTTCATGTATTCTTTGTTTAAGTTCATCAAACTTACAGATATATTCTTTTGTTGTAAGTTCTAGCTCTTGTTCATTCCAGATACGATTTAGTTCTCCTATCTGTGCATACAAATCTTTAATTATTTCTTCTTTCCTGTTCTTTATTTCTTCATAGTCAGAATTTTTGTTTGACACTCCCCGAGTCCAACTGTTTATTAGCAAGAACAACTCTTTTATTCTGCTAACTGCATAGTCAATCTTTTCTCTATTCCTCATTTTTTAACTCCATATATGAGTTATTATTTTCACTACGCCAGGTAACATCTTCTTTTGTAATGATCTCTTCTTTTGTATACATATTATATTTGCATTGTTTGCATTTTACCCAACGTAATATGTAGTTTTGATAAGGGTAAGTTTTAAATACAGCAAAGCCTGTACTTTTACATTCGGGGCATTGCCAGTTCTTTCTAGTAGTCATTTTGCCTCCTGTGTTCCATTTTTACCTGTATTATCTACTGCATCTAAGTTTGTCCACATTTCTGTATCCTCAGAATATTCCCAACAACATTGATATTGATCAAGGTAAATGTATCCATCATAAGGATTATATGGAAAATGTATTTTTTCATCAAAGCCATATGCATTTGTCATTGTTCTACCTCCACATCTTTTATTCTCCAAGAATCAGGAGATTGTTTTGAATCTAATGTACCTATAGCTTCTGCTACTTTTTTTAGCTGACGTAACTCTTTTTGTTTTGCAGCAATGTCAGGATCACTACTGTAATCGTAAACAACTCTACCTTTAACAGGTATATATTGTTTGTTTTTATATGTGATACAGCCAGAACTTGACTTTAAATAATCAAGATGTCCTTCTGCTAAATACTTTGTTAGCTTTGCATAAACAAGTTTAGTTTCTATGTCGAGTTCCTCCTTTTCTTTTTTTAGTTCTGCAAGTCTGGATAAATACTCTTCTGCAAGAATTGGTACGTTCATTTTAATTATCTCCTTCTTCCTTAAGCTCTAGCTTTCCTATAGAACATCCTTTAATTACTTCAACAATGTCAACAAGTGCGTCACTTGAAGTTTCATCAAAGTAAAAATTTTTATATTTAGTCAAGCCTATATGATGCTGTATGGCTTCATCAATAAATTCGTAAATTTTCATTTGTTTTAAGAGATAATAATTAATAGTATAGGTTAATATCTATACCTGTCAATCATAAATCAGGTTTTTTATAGTTGTAGTATTCAGTTAATAATTTTTCATGATCTAGTTTCATCTGTTCAAACACCTTATTCATATACTGCAAGTCCTTAGATGTCATTTCATCTTTGTTGCTCATGTTTTTATGAAACTCCTGTTGAAACTTACGCATCTTTTCTGCGTGTTCTTTTACCTGTTTTAACAGTTGTTCTCTTCTTGTCATTGCCATAATTGTTGATTTGCGTATTGTTTTAATCTTTTAGTCCACAAGTTTTCATAAATAGTTAATGCCTCACCACTTGCGTGTACAGGATATGCAGGTTGATCTGGATAAACATACAGTGCAATAAATCTATCTACATCCATATCATGATTTTCTTTCAGACAAACACGATATGCTTGCATTTGACATAATGCTTCATTTGTTAATTCTTTTGTAGGTATAGACTTATCTGCATTTTTTGTTTTTAAGTCAAACAATACTGTCTTGCCATTAATTTTTAACAGTGCATCAAACGTACCTGCAAAAGGTATTACGTTTTTATCACTGCAAACTTTCTGTTCAGTGCATATGACCTCATCTATATGTTTCCATATAGGGCATTGCTGTATTCTATCTGTATATTCTTTGTATTCAGAAGGAAAAATCTCTGATATTACTTGAGGTTTTTCACCATTAAGAAATTTTTCTGTCCAATCGTGCAGATCAGATCCACGCTTTGCTGCTTTTCTTAGTTCTATATCAGGATCAAGACCTGCATCTATCTGTTTTTGTCTCCATATTCCAAGCCCATATGCCATAGATTTTGATACAGTTTTTGCAAGAATGTTTGTAACAGATGCATATTTTAGTGAAGGCTTATATTCGTTAACATAATATCTATCACCATTATCAGGGTTGATTTGGATTAAAGGTAGTTGTTTCATATTTACCAACCTAAATCACTAGCTTTGAAAACTTTATGTGCTGGATGCTTTGTCTGCTTTACTTCTTCTTTTTTATCAGAGTATTCAATAGTTCTATTATAGTTAATCTGTTTCCAAGTACCTGCCATACAAGCTTGATCAAGTTGCTCTACAAGAACTTTTTTACCAAGATTATCTAATATTTTTTCTAGTTCTCCCATTTGCAGCGACCAGGCTAATCTGTTTTTTGTACCTTTTTTTACACGCCAAAAAGATGCAATTTTATCAGAATATGGCTTTAATTTATCAGGAATACTAGTCTCAAAATCATACGGTAAAGGGGTGTTCTTAGGGTTTCCCTCAGACTCCCTTCCGACATCTTCCCCCAAAACACTGATTGAATTTTTTAAATTTTTTTCTTTAGAAGAAAAATTAGAAGATTCAAAGTGTACCTTGTCTTCGTTTACAGGTGTAGAAGTTTTGTTATCTATATGATTAGATATCTCTTCCGCACCGACACGGTACGCGGGTAGTCTAACTAAGCTGTCAAGGTTGTCAAGACTACTTTCTAATATCATATTTATGTATTTAGACAGTGACAGGTATTCGGGCTTTTTTTCTTTTAATTTAGCCTCTGTTACTTCTGAAATAGTAACTGTAATTCGTTTCATCATAGTGATGCAATGTGATGCAAAAGTATGCAGTTTGCATCATTACGCATCACCCTGTGGAAAACAAGTTTTATTTACATATGAATATATGATCTTGACATGATCATATGTGTTAGGGATATTTGAATTATGAACATTAATAATCCTAATCTTGCAGGTGTCATCGAAATCAAAGATGTACATCAATTGCCTACAGGTTTTAAGGCAAAGTATATGGCATGGGCGAAAGTTGCCTCCATATTTAATGACAAGTGTCCTGGTTGGACACATCATACAAAAATAAATGAACAGGATGGTACACCATTATTTGATGCACCAGATGGTTCTATGTATTTTATTTTTTATTTCCAAGATCCAGAAGGTAACAAATTTTCTGACTTTATTTATCCAATAATGGGTAATAAAAAACAGGCACTAAAAAGACAACAGATTGATGCAAGAGAAGTATCAGACTCTCAACGCAGAGGTTTTGTTGCACATTGTGCGTTTCAGTTTTCTTTAGGTTATGAATTATGGGCTAAAGAAGAAATAGAAGATAACGAACCTCATCTTAAGGTTGTTACTAAAACCGAGACTAAACCAGAACCTATCAAGAAAAATCAGTACAGCAGAGAAGAGCTTGTCAGCATGATTATGAATGAACTGAACGTCAAAATGAAAGATGACGAGCAGAAAAAGTTATGGGTATTGGCAAAAGCAAGTCAGTACAAAATTACAGGTAATGGATCTAAACTACAGCAAATGACAGTCTTGCAACTTAAAAACTGTCTTAAGGAGTTAGAAGATGGAAAATTCTAAGGATTATCCAAAAATCCGTATCAATGCACTGATTGATCAAAAAGCATACAAAAAAATGCAACAAGAAGTGCAAAAAAGATATATTACTGACAAAAAAGTAACTATGTCCTCGTTAACAAACGAGATTATCCTTGCCCACTATCACATTCTTTAAATGGCTTACGAAAATTTATTTAACGGCAGATTAGTTCTGTTTACAAACAACGAAAAGAGATCTGAAAAGTCTCCTGACATGAGCGGAAGTATTGAATTTGAATTATCAGATGCACTTGCTTTTGCAGAATGGATTACTGGACAACCTGGTGAAGCTAATTATGCAGGTGACAAAGTAATAAAAGTTCCTGTCAGTGCATGGAATCGTGAATCAAAAAAAGGTACAAATTTTGTATCAGGTTCTGTATCTGTAGCAAAACCACAAGATGAGGAGACAGATGAGTTACCGTTTTGATTGGCGTTTATTTTTATATAAATTACTAACAACAAAACAGCAAAAAGCTTTTGCTAATCTAAAAACAAGACGTTACGATCCTAACTAATTTTTATTAATACGTTTGTTAAGGGCTGACACTAGTTTGTTCAGCCTTATAACAAAAAACAATGCTATTGATATAAAAAAGTTTTTTATCATTCTACGCAACACCCACCAGTGTATTATTTTTGCCTGTTCTGCTTTTGCAATTGTTACATGAGCTTCTGCCAGTTCTTGTAGAGTTGCTGCAAGAATTGCATCTCTTTTTGCATTATTACGCAACAGACTAATGCAATACCTTTTTACATAATTTATATCAGGATTGTTTTCTATTTCTCTACAACGCATTTCTGTAGATAGTTGTAGTTCTATAGGAGGCTCTTCTGCAAAAATTACAAATTTGTCTTTCATAAGTTTCTACCTGGAAACAACTGATGTTCTAGAAAATCAACAGCCTGATCATCTAGCTCGTTTGATGTTTGCTTACAAATAGAACGTAGTAGATCTACAATAAGTTGCTTTACTGCTGATGATGAAAAAAACTTAAGTAGTATTGGTTTTAATAGTTTTAACATAGATAGTTATGTGTTACTTCCCAAACATAACAGTATTTGCTAAGTTTGGCATATAGCTGCCTACTAAAGCAATGGTCATCTGCTTTCTCCTCACACTAAGGCAGTTTTCTTAATATGGAAGAACAAGAAGAAAAAGAAGGTAATGGTCTGATAGCTAATGTGGTTCAGATGATTATACTTTTTTGGAGTTTGGGGGTAATTTCTTGGTCATACTTTAACCCTAACCCTACTCGTCAAATTGATACCACCTTCGCGGCTGGATTGTTAAGTGCTGTAACTGCCCAGTACGGCCTAAACATCAAGAAAAATGGTGACAAAAAAAAAGTAAATGGTAATGTTAAGATAGTTGACAATAAAGATTCTAAAGTTGGAGTTGTAAAAAAATGAAAAAACTTCTTGCAATTTTTTGTCTATTACCCACTGCTGCGTTTGCTGATATAAAACAAGAATTTGTCACATCTGCTCAAATTACTGTAGATATGCCTTATGTTGTTACGAATAAAGTAGGAACTACATATAGTCTTAGCGGAAATAATATTACACCATCTGTAACTGTAGGAGATACCACAACATCAGGTAAGATTGGTGGGATTAATGTTGGTTCGTTAACTGATGGCGTTCCAGCAATGATTCAAACGGATACTTCAGTAACAACAGCTGGATCTGCTTTCAGTAAAACAGAATCAGTAATAATGGGAGATGCTACACCATCTGCTGTAACTCCTAGTAGTGGTATTGCACCTTTAACAGTATTGGGTGGACAAACTACTATAGGATCAGGCGGTACTGCTGGATCTCTCGCTTTAACGTCATTGAGTTCTGGAATCCATACCTGTACCGCAGGTGGATCGGGTACATCTTGCATAGGATCTACTAAAGTTACTATTACGATTGACTAGACTTTGGCTGCTGGTTTTATTACTATTACCTATAAGAACACTTGCTGTTCCTGTAGTTCCACAGTTTCGTACAGGAAGCTCTACAACATCAAGTACATCTGAATCAGTAATAAATGAAACTATCACAAGCCATCAATATAGGACAGGATACTCATACTCAGCATCAGGACATAATATTGAATCTGAGACAGGATTTATTAATCCTACTCCTACAACTGCGAATGAACAAACAGTTGGAGGAGTAAACTTTAGTTGGACTTCGCCAAACTTAGAAGCTATACCTCGTTGGGGAATTGTAAACGATGGAGCAGCTTTTTCATTGCAAGAAACTTTAATTACACCAGGATTAGACACAATAACCACAATAGGCAGAACTATAACAACAAGAACAACAACAGAAACTACAACTACCTTTGGGCAGTAGCTTTACTTCTTTGCCCTACAAAAGTATTTGCTAATACCACGGTTGCCTCTCCATCTAGTAATGCCCAAGGAGTAGTGAATAACAATGCCACTATGATTACGCCTTCAGCTATGCCATCTTACAAAATGAGTCAAGGTATTGTCTGTGCTTCTCCTAGTTTTACAATTACACCTTATGTAACAGATAGCTGGTCTTTTGCACTACCTAAAGAAACAGTTACTAGAACACCCATTTATGATGAAGATACTGGAGAAATAAAATATTACTCAGAAATACCAAGATTTGAAAAAGATAATTTTAATTTAAATTATGGAATATCTGCTCAGTTTAATATTCCACTAGGTAAATCACCAGCACTTTGCCATGAGGCAACAGAAGTAAATATTGAAGCACAAAGATTACTGATAAAGAAAACTAAAATGGAGATTAGTTTATATCGTTTAGAAATGTGTGCAAAACAAGCAAAGTTGGGAGCTACATATAAACCTGGAACACCAGAAGCGGTTACTTGTCAAAATATTATTGTAGACATACCCCCAAATCAAGTTATACCGCACAAACATAAAATAGAGCAGTAGACAAGCTACAGGAAACTTGCCTACCTAGACACCCTATCCATTGCCTTTTCAAATAGGGTATATTTATTTTACTTTATTTTTATTAAATTTAGAAATAATATTTTTAAAAATAGTTTTACTTAATGATTTGAGAACGCCCAAAAGTAGTGGAGAACTGGCAGCCAAGAGAGAAATAGCAACAACATTAAGAGCAGCACTAGGACTTGGAAGTACAGAATCGACAAACGTGACACTTTCATAAATTGGAATGCATTCAATGCCGTCATCACCCCTCTTATAACCCTTAACTCTTTCAGTACGCAACTCTGAAGTATATTCATTTATTCTTCTGTCATTTTTGCCAGGACAATCAGGTATTACAATCTCCTCTTCCTTTTTTTTTGGTATTGTTGCATCTGGTGTTTTTGTTTCTGGCAAGGGTGGTGGTTCATTATCGACAAGCGGTTCTTCTGTAATGACCATATTCTCAGGTGTATAGTCAAGAGGAATATAGCTAGGAAATGGAAAATCGCACGATGTGAATACCCCATTTTTATCCTCAATTAGTAAATTACGATTACCAGTATTTTTTATATCACGATGTTGATATGTACAACCAGGAACATCAATATCTGGTGGCTTTGCAATATTTATATAATGTTGGCTATATGGTTCTGGTATATCAGGTACATATATTTCTGGTATATGTATCTCAGGTATTTCCATTAAATAGGCAAAGACTTACCAGTAACAGATGGCAGTTTTTTATCTATCTGATTAGGTAATATTTTTTGTACTTCTTGCATCACCTCATTCATAACTTTTGTTTTAAATTGTGGGGAGGAAAAGTATCTATATGCGAAGTATCCACCTCCAAGCATTGACGTTGACAACAATAGTGAGAGGATAGAAGCAGCCTGAGTTATGCGAGTTAGTAACATGAAAGATGCCTTTTCTAAAGCAATAGTACCTGTGACTATTATAACTTTTTGTGGAATCTGTGCATTAGCACCACTTTATGTTGGTCTTTCTGTCCTATCTACCAAGGTACACCAGAGGTCACAGTAGGACTTTTGGATTCTGCTATCTGAGCAGCAATTCTTGTTTCAATAGCTGTTACTTGATCAGTACCTAGTGCAGCTTTAGCCCATGCAATCGCATTTGCTTTTGTTATGTCTTTGTATGCAATAAATGAACCGCTATCAGCCTCAGCAAGTCCTACAGAACCATAAGCAGAACCACTATGAACTACGGCAGAATCTCCACTTCCTACGGTTTCAGAATCGCTTGCAGTCCAATGAACCATAGTAACAACATCAGAAAGAGAGCCTACAGTTTTTGTTGCATCTAAAGCAGCAATATTCCAAGTAACAGCCATGATAATAAGATTTTAGTTTTATTTTACTTTGATTCTACAACTTGTACAACGTCACTAAGTTTTTCTAATTGTTTTAAAGCACCTTGATCTTCCATTACTGGTTGCATAAGTTTTTGTAATTCTGCTTGTTTTTCTTGTATTTCTTTTTGAAGCATTTGTGCTTTTGCAATATTTAAATCAAGACGAGTTTTTGTTTCGTCATAAATTTCTTGTGGTGTTGCCATAAAATAAATTAAAGTTAACCAATTTTACTAAGCAGCTTCTAATGCTGCAACTTTGGTTTCCAACACCTCTATTTTTGCCATTGCTTCCTGTAAACATTTTATTGCTTTCATATATAAAACAGAATATTTAACAGCTTTTACCTCTTCACCTACATCTCCAGCTTCGTAAACTAAACCTGCACTTACTTTTTCAACTTCTTGTGCAACAACACCAATCTGTAATTCGCCTGTTGGATTATCTTTGAATCTAAATTTTCTTACTGTGATATTTTTAATGTCATTCCATTGTGATGATGCGTCAACAATATCTTGTTTTAAAGTTTCATCTGAAACTTGTCCATAACTATTATTTAAGTTTTCAACATTACCGTTAGACCAAACAGTAAAAGATAAAGTTCCAGATGCAGGACTTCCTGCTGTACCACTATGATGACCTCTAAAGTTGTATTTAGATGTGCCTGAACTTGCTGTTGTAGAAACACCTAAAGCATGATTTTCAGAGCAAATTGAATGAATACCCTCGTCATCTATACGAAATCGGTCTGTAGTACTACTATTACCACTTTTTGTTGTTGCAAACGAAATTTTACCTGGCATATTCTGATCACCAGCAGTACCATCAACTCTTACATCAATTCTTGCCCCTTCAATCATCGCATCACCATCCGCACCTTGGAATGATAGTGTGCCTAAATAGTCTCCATTTTGTACAAGAGTATAATCGCCAACTGAAGACCCACGGGATTTACCAAGAACTAAAATGTGTTGGTTTTGTGCAGCTTGATTATGTATTAATTGTGTAAGTCTAGAGTCATTATCAGTTCCTTCAACTTGTAGTTTTCCAGTTAACGTTCCACCATAATATTGATCACGATCTGTCGTTTTGTTTATTAGCAACTGACCTGAATTATTAATCCGGACTTTCTCTGTTGGGTTTGTATTATCTGCACTTCCTGTTAAAAATGCAACATATCCACCTGTTGAAGAGTGAGATAGTACCTGTATTGCAGAAGAACCATAACCAGTATTACTATGACTACCCCAAGAACCAGAGCCGTCAGATATTCTTGGAACATTTATCGATAAGGTTCCTTCACCTACTGTTCCATCAAAAGTACTTGTAAGATAAGTAGGTACGGTTGAATATCTTAATTCCAGTTGTGCTGGATCATTATTATTAGTTCCTATTGTTACGTGTCCTGAACTGTCAATACGCATACGTTCTGAAGTTGAGGTAGAACCACCATTTGTTGAGAATACCAAAGCTGCTGGCATATCATCATTTCCTACACCACTCTCAACTGTTGCTTTTATTTCAGCACCAAATAGCATTGAAGTTCCATCTGCACCTGCAAAAGCTATATTTCCTAAATCATCACCAGCTTGAACTACTGTATTTGAACCAACAGATGTACCTCTAGTTTTACCTACAATAAATCCACCATCATTGGCATCATTTGAATTTCTTATCAAAGACATTGAGGAAGTAATTGAACTTGTACCCTCAAGTTGTATTTGTTGTTCAACTCCACTTGTGTTATTTCCAAAGTTTCCTCTTGCTGAAGTAATACCTATAAGCAACCTTCCTGAACTGTCAATTCGCATCCTCTCTGTCATACTAGAAGTATTAGCAAAAGTTAAAGCATTTCCTTTTGCAGCTACAAAAACCTCACCAGAGTTATCTTTTAACTGTAATCGTGCAGTTGCATCCCCTGATTCAAGAGTTGCAAGAGTATTACTACCCGCACTATAAACATGAAAAGGTGCTGTTGGACTAGCGAGCCCTATACCAACTCGGTCATTACCAGCATCTACTTTAAATAAATTTGCATCAGTATCTCCTTCAACTCTAAAATCTACATCCGCACCTCCATCATTCACAACACATTCGGTTGTGCCAAATTCAATTCTTTCAACGCCAGCAGTAGCAATATTAAAAGAATTAGCAGCAGAACTGAAAATACCTGTATCTAAATCATCACGAAAAGCTAGTGCTGGAGTACTCGCAGAACCATCCTCAAGAGTTAACGTACCATCAAGTTGTAAAAGTTCTACCCAACCATTATTTGCTGAGTTTCTAATTTTTAATATTCCTGTTGTAGTATCAGCCCACCACATATATGCATATTTTGTTGCAGGTTCTGAACTTGAACTACTGTTACTTACTAATGCTGCTAATGCGTTATTAATATCTGCCCTGACATTTGCTCCTGTGGAGTTGTCAATTATCATATCATGGGTTGGAGACATTGCAGTTATACCAATGTATTTGAAGGTTATTTAATTATATTTTTAAAAGTAAATTACATACAAAAAGTAATAACAATTAAAAATAAAAATTTATTTAAACATATTCTACCCATTTTATAGATTTTTTCCAAGCTAAACAGTATTTCTTAACTACCACGACCAAAACCAACAGCAGTATAACTAAATGTTTTATTTTGTACAGCATTTCCTGCATTAGTAAATTTTATTGTAAAACCATTACCAGAAATATTAGTAATTTCAAATTTATCTGTCCCACCTAAATCATTAGCAGTAATACCAATGCTAGGTAATTGTGAACCTGCTGCAACATCAGTACCACTAGCACCTGTGAAAAACGCATGATCAAAAGTTATTGCAAGACCAGAAGATGATGTACCAGAACTTAAGTTAGATTTTTGTTCTGTTCTCCTATCTAATTCTGCGGTATACCCAAGCTGATCTATTTCGATAGATTGTGCAGGGTCATCACTATCCATGTCACATCTAAATTTAAATCCTCTACCTATGTGCGTACCATTAGCAAAAGTGTTAAATGTTTTTCCTGTAAAATCACTGTCTTGATAACTTGAGCCATTAGAAGGTGCAGCAGTTGTAGTAGCAACTAATAATTTTGCGTTAACATCAAATGCGGTTGCAGAATCGAAATCTGTCCATGTATCTATATTTGCAGTTCTTTTATCAATTAAATCATTAGGATAAAAACCTTGTGTTACAAAATGTCTTGTTAGTCTTAATGGGTGTACAGAACCTAAATCTAAGATACTTGCAAAATCATAAGTACCACCTGTTATATCAACAGCACCTAAAAAATCAAAATCAGCTATTGCATCAAAATCTGTTACATCATCTAATGTTTCTAATGAACCTAAAACAAGACCATTTACTTCATCACTAAAAAAACAATCTACTTTAGTACCTGCAAAAGGTGGGTTGTCTGTATCTTCTCTATCTGTAAATGTAAGTAATTTAGGTTGTGGATCTGGATTAGTAACAACTACAGATGCCTCACCAGAACTTAACCTACCGCCATCATCTCTAAATTTTAAAATATACTCACCATCGATTGCTGGAACAAGCGTTTCGCTAACAGAGCCTGGCAATCTAGGGATAATATCAACAGAATTAGTAAAAGTACCAGTACCATCTGTGAGATTACTGTGCCTAACAACTACGTTACCACCATGTACAACATCAACATCTGTAGATTGATTAAAACGCAAACGTAATAGTTGATCTGATACTGGTTCTACAAGTAGACCTGTAACATCAGCAGGTACAGCAGTTTTACCAACAGCATTAAATGTTAAAGTTGTGGGTTGTACACTAGGTTCAAAAAATGCATTATAACTATATACTTCAAATTCATATGTACCTAATTCAGTATCAAATATTTCAAAAACAGGACTCTGTACATTAGTTGTCTGGAAACTACCATTATTAAATTTATGTTTTACAGAATATTGTGAAACACCTGCTACTGGTTGCCATGTAACAATTAACTTACTTACAGCCCTATCACCTAATACAATAATCCTTTCATCACCTGCAATATTACTAGGTGCATCTTTTGGTTCTATCAGGTTTGTTATGACAGGTATTGTTATCGCTGCACCATCTTCTACAAATGCATATTTATCAGAATTATGGAACATCGCTGCAATTGTAAATAAATTATTGTCTTCTTTAACAGATATAACCTTAAAATCTTCTGTTTCTGTTGTTGCTCTTACTAATAACCACATTCCATTTACTTGTGGTGCAGAAGTATATGCACTAGATACTGTAATAACAGAGCCAGATATTGTAGATATTGTTTTAGTCTCAAGTGTACCATCTGTAAGTATTACTGATAACTGATCACCAGTTGATGCCCCTGTTGGTAAATCCTTTGTATTATCAACTGTTATCTGTGTAGTTGTTGCTGCTGATATTCTCCCTGATCTTCTTACTCCACTACGAACAGGGTCTTGAACAGTAATAATATCTCCAGGTCTTATTAATGAACCAGCATCTGCTGTAGTAGTAAATGCAACTGTTTCAGTTTCATTGTTCTGTGTGTAAAGATGCCACAAACCCATTCTTCTAGCCTGTGCCTGATCACTACAACCTATAGCTTCTATATTTTTTACAACAACGCCATATTTAGATTGATTTGCAGATGTATCTTCAACAGTTTCATATTCATATGTTCTAGTTTCATTTTGAAAATATTTAACATTTACTACTGTATCTTTTGTGGCTTGACTAACACCTGTGTAAACAAAACCATCTTCTGTCACATTTGCATATGAAAAGAAATAACTACTTGTTGTCGGTCTGTCTTGTGAAAGAGATATCTTACCATCTTCGTAAAATAAAGTTGCTCTCATTATTGAGGCTATTTTGTTTAGTAATGTATAAGCTTGATGACTACTTTGTATAACAATATTGCAACTGAATCTTGGTGATGTACCACCTTGACCATTATCTATAAGAGTAGAGTTATATTCTGATGCAGAATAAAAAGCATATTTGTCTACTTGATCTTCAGAAACAAAATCACCAAAACCTGCCCTTGTTTCTGTGATAATGTCATATAAAACCCAAGCTGGATCATTACAATATTCTTTTGTTGTTTTTAAAGTTCCATTAAAAGAACCACTAAACGACAAACTTCCATCAGATCTTACAGTTGCGTTATGTGGAATTTTTATTAATCTTCCACGCACTCTATAAGTCCGTCTTGGTATAGATCTAAATATTTCTGAGTCAAATCTTAAAGCACTAACAGCAGTATTTTCAAATGCACTTGGATCAAAAACTAACTCAGTTATTGATGTAAATTCAAATGAATTTTGTAATAAATTATCTGTACTATCTGCTGTTACTCTTGTTACTGTAACCGTTACAGGAAAATCAGAACTTTGTATATTATCAGGTAAAAATATTATATGATCTTTAAAATATGGTGATGTGCTTTTTCCAGTTACAGTACCTCCTCCAGTATGTATATCACGATCTAGTCCTGTTAAATTAGAACTTGTATTAATTTTTTTTAGTAGTGTATTGGCTTGATTTTTTACTTCTATCGTATATTGAACTGTTGTACCAGAAATATTTCCATCATCTTCAATCTTCTGTAATCTAGGAAAACCTATCGTTACTCTAATTCCTTCAGTAGATGTATCTGTGATAGTTACTGTTTGTGGACTTGCTACTGTTACAGTTACACCAACAGTTCTATCTCTTTCTGTTTCTTTTAATCCTGGTATTTTTGTTTGTGAAGATGTACCAAAACGTGGGATAAATCTAGGTCTATTTGAATCAGCGGTACCAAAATTAAAATCAGAATCATCAGGATCTGTATTTGGTGCTGATTGTTTTAAAACTTGTGTGTTATTTAAAAATACGTCTTTTAAACTAGTAGTATTGTAATCATTTGTACCTTGTGTATGACCAGCAGCTATAGCAGATGGAAAACCTGCAATCTCTCCTTCTGCAATAACATCTACTAAAGTAACAAACTGACGAGAGCCAATTTCGCCCTCTTTCATCTCAGAATCATAATAACGAATTGCTGTCTGCCCTTCTCTATCGTTTTGCCTAAATCTTAGGCTGTTAGCATCTTCAACATTACTTGGAATTGTCATAATTAATCTTTATAGACAGGGGCAGTATCAGTTCCAGATGAAACTACTATAGACCCAGTAAATACCTCTCCATATATTAAAGGGATGCAAACACCACTTCGTGATACGTTTTGTATTCCACTAAATGAATAGTTAACTCTTGCATCTGTTTCACTTAATCCAGTATTTACATCACCTACATTTGGCTGTTGTTGTGGAAAAAGCATATTTGTAACACCACTTATAGCCATTGATGTACCAATAGCCGTTAATACACTACCAATAGCTGCAAATACTGCACCACCCATAGCAGTTGCAGCAGCACCACCTCCAAAAAATGCAGCAGCGACCCAAAACCATGCACCAGATACCACAGGTATAATTCTTATATCACCCTCACTATGTACTAACAAATCATCCTCTGTTTTTACAACATCATTATTGATTGTTATACGATACATATTTTCTTGTAAGTGTTTATTTATCTCAGGATAGTTACAAACAAGATATTTATATACATCTTTCATATTTTTTACATCTGCATAACTAACATGCCAACCTACTAATTCTGCTAATCTTCCATATACTTTTATTTTGCGTAAATCTTTTTCATCTTCTGTTCTTTCCCTATCTATAAATTTATCTCTAGTAAGCATTGGCTTATGTAATTTTGGTTTTAGTTCTATACATTCATCATCTATAGGATCGAATATAAACCAAGATAAACCAAGAAAATCACAGTTTCTAATATCTTCTTCTGAGGCTGTTAAATCTCCGTTTGGATGTGAATGACATATATGTAATACAGTTCCTTTTTCTTCTGCTTTTGCGTAATCTTCTGGATCTATTGTAAAACTATTAGCACCTTCAATAGCTATATTTTTACATGGATAATATTCTTGCACACCATCTACATCTATAACTAGACCACAACTCTCATCAGGTAATAATGTTTTGGCATGATGTAATGCCTGTTCTTGCCAAGTGTTCATGCAAACGTACCAACAGATGGAAAATCTTTTCTTGTAATTATTCTCTTAGGTGCATTACGATTTTGCAAGTCTAAAGATGATGTACATTCAAATTCTACAAAATCTTTACTTTCTACAGTTTTTCTATCAATAAAAAATGTTTGATTTTCATATGTATTATTTGCAGGTGTCCCATATGGATTTGTTCCTGATTCAAAATTAGCATTATCTAAATAACGCAACATCGTAACTTTTCGTACAAATTTAGCACCATTAAGGTCATTTTTAGGCGTAGTTAGGTTTGCTTGTGTCATTAAAGCAGTAACAGTAGACAATATATTGCTAATCCTTAATGTAGGTCTTGGTCTAGATGTTCTTGTTGCTTGATATTCAAAACCATTTGCTTCTATAGGTATACGTGTGTATGTATTGCCTTGAAAAACAACATTATATGTAGTGTTCATATTGATGCCATTATGAAATCTACTTACATCACTACTTCCATGCAATGCAGCAACAAGATGTATTTCAAACAGTTCTATCTTTGCACTAGGATTTACTTTTTGTAGTTCTTCTGTAGGTATTGCCATTATGGTTCAAAAACCTCCTCAAAAGTAGCTGATATCGTTGCACGATTTGCAAAGTTAATAGTTTTGTTCCATGTTTTACAGATGAATTGTGATGCACCTGTTTTTGTAACTGATACGTTTCCAGAAGTTGTTGCACTACTTCCAGCAGTAATTACAAAAGTATTTGCATCAGTCAAAGAAACAACAGAAAATGTACCGTCAGATGCAGTGCCAGAAGTAAAATCAACACTTATAGAATCATTAGCAAATAATTGATGATCATTAATTGTTATTGTTATTGTTGTTCCGCTTTGACTATATGTACCTGTTTTTGAATAGTCTTCACCAGGTGGTGTGAATGTAAATGATGCTTGATCTAATGCTCTTTCATTTAAAAAATATTCTATTGTATCGCTTTCTGCTTCTGTAATATTTTCAAACTTAAGGCTATACTTTTTAGGATTTTGATGTGCTGCGATACCTATTAGTTGACGCTGCTCAAATCCGTCAGCATAACGTATGCTTTTTATATTAGGTTGACTTGATTTACGCTGTCCAAATGATGGATTAATATCAGGGAAAGTAGCCATAATTATGCGTTAGATAAAAGTCCTCCAGCACGTTTTTGTGCAATCAATTCAGCTTGTATAGCTTGTGCTAATACATTACCAAATTCATTTGCCTGACCAGAATCTCCTTCTACAGAAGAACCCGATGCATCTACGTTTACAACTATATTAGTAGATCCTCCACCAGATGCCTCAACTCCTAAGTTACCAGAACGACCACGTTTTAAAGGTAATATCGCTTCTGGCATACCAGCTTCACCCATAAGACCTAAATTACCAGATGCTCCGTAACGGAAAAATGTTGGCTGTGTTACAACACCACCTTTTGCGTAGGCTTGTATTTTTCCATCTTTACCGAACACACCACCAGTAGCATTTAAATCAAGACCAAGACTAAATAAATTATCTATACCTCTTAGTAAAGGCATCATAATTTTTTGCCTAATAATTATTCTGTTTATATCTGCTATTAATGATCTTGCAAAATCACTAAAATTTAACTTGCCTGTCATTGTGTATTGCACTAATGCATCTTCCATATTTTTAAAAGCTTTAACAACAACATCTTGTATTTGTTTGTTTATATCTTTAATGCTATTTACATAACTCTGCATTCCATCTTTCAAATTATCTAATAAAGTTACTTGTTTTTGTAAAGCATCTGTCTTTTTGCCTTCTATTTCTGCTTCTTCTTTTTCTTTTTCCTTTTGTAATGCCTCAAGTCTTGCTTCTAATTCAGCTATTTGTCTTTCCAAACTTGTTTTTGCACGTTTATTACTAGCAGGTGAGCTTTCTAGTAGTTTTCTTGCTCTTTCTAGCTCTCTTGTTGTTTTAGCTATAGCATTTTCTATCCCTATTCCCATAAATCTTTTAAAAGCGTCTATTGCTTCTGTTATAGATTTAACAATATCAGCAAACACAGATTGAAACTGTGAACCTATTGGAATTAGAATATCACCAAGAGAATCTTTTAGATTACTCATTTCAGTTTTTAGTCTATCCCCCGCTGCTTCTGGTGCTAACGCTAGTTTCTTTGCATTGCCCTCATATGTTGTTGTTAACCTTGTCGTAAAATTCATAAAGTCATCTAGCGTGACCTTACCCTGCTCTAATGCCTTATCTAATTGTTGAGGTGTTTTATTCATAGAGTCAGCAAACAAAGTAAAAGCACCTGGTAGCCTTTCACCGAGTTGTTGTCTGAGTTCTTCTGCCGATACTTTACCTTTACTAAACACCTGGGCAGTTGCTCGCATTGCAGATTTCATATCTTCTAGCGATCCACCAGTACCTCTAATACCAGAAGCAATAGCAGTAAATGCCTTCTGTGCATCTTCTACAGATAATCCAGCACCTTTAACAGATGCTGTTAAAGATGTAAACTGACGAACAATAACGTCTTGTGGTATTGCTAAATCTTTTGATGTTTTCTTTAAGAAAGATTGTGATTTATTAAATTTATCAGTATCTCCTATAACAAGTTTTAATGCTCTTCTTTGTTTCTCAAGTGCTGCATCATATTGTGCTACTTCTGCTATAGCACCAGTAAATTGTCCAACCTGTGCGCCAACAGCACCACCAACTGCTGCACCTGCAACACCACCAAAAACACCACCTATCGCAGATCCTATAGCACCTTCTGCTCCACCAAATACACCAGCAGCGGCTACTGTACCACCTATCTTTGCAATATTACCTAACCTTCCTTTACCACCCATACCTTTTCTAGCCGTGGCTTGCATTTTTCTTAACTCACGTTCTAGTCTATTTGCTTCCCTTGTTGCTTCTTTAAAACGATTACTATTAAATTTAACACTAGAAGCTAGTGTTCTATAAGAATTAGCTAATGCTCTGGTATTATTTATACTTTTTACATTTGTTGTCTCAAACTTTTTTAGATCATTAACTAACTTTTTTGTATTAGTACCTGCTGAAACCGTTCCTTTACTTAAACCTTTTAAACTACTAGTAAGACCACGAATCTTATCTACACCTGTAGTTGTTACTTCTATATCTAATTGCGTCTGTTGCCTTGCCATTATTTTTTATCCTTTTGCATAATTGACAATGCTTCGTATTCCATTACTTGTATTCCTTCAAACATAGCAACAGAATCTTTAACTGTATATATTTTACACAAGTATTCCAAAGATTTATAGTTTATGCCAGTTAATCCAGCCATACTGACATACCACTGTGTAGATAACTTCCAGAACATATTAACAATCTCTCTATTATCCTCCCAAACAATACAATCATAAGTACGTTTATTTTTCTTCTCGGCTGCGATTTGTTCTTCTGTAGCACCAAATGCCTTTAATGCTTCAACAGTTTCATCTATAACTTCACCCTGTACCCAATACTTCGCAACCTCTCTTAGTTTTTTTCAGAAGCTCCTTTCATGCTTTCGCCAAATGCTTCAATAATACCTTTAACAATAAAATGATTGTCAGTTAACGCCTCAAAGTTTTCATCATTAAATTGTATATCATTGCCATCATCATCTTTAATACCAGACCATCCAACTAATACAATAAGATCAGCAAATGCTTTACGACCTTCATTTTTAAATTTAGCCGTAAAAGTTTCTTTTTTAAACTTGCCTTTTTCTGGCGATTGAACAGTTACCTCCCAATCATATTCAGTAACTTTTTTGAAAACTAATGCCATAAATTAAGTCATTACAATACTTAGCTCATTATTACCTGCTGTTGTAGGTAATGCCAAGTACGGTAAGTTTAGTGCATTTACACCACCAGTATCAGCACGTGTTACTCCTGTTATATCTGTCTGTGGAACATTAACAGTAACAATGTTACCAGCAGTAGCACCAAGAACAATAGAAGTATTACCTGTAGCAGTAGCAACAGCTTTAGCAAAATAATCTGTTGTAGCTCTTACTGGCTCTTCTATAACAGCAGTACCACCAGGCGCACGATTAGTAATCAATACCTCTTGACTAGATGCTGTCTCTTTATATAGCACTTCATTGTTAAGTGCTAAGTCAAAAGATTCTATTCTCTGTGATGTAGCACCATGAAATGTTGCAGTTGTAATGTTTGTATCATTTACTTCTAATGCTGCTGATTGATTAGCAACTGTAAATGTACCTGACATTGCTGTACTGTCTGGTGCGTTATATATTCCAGTAAATTCAAAGTTAATCTGAGCAAACTGACCTGCCGTCATTGAGATAGTAGCTGTTCCTCTGCACCCTGTTATAACGTGCCTTGTAGCACCATAAAAACAAAGAATTGTACAACTAGAAAAAGATGAACTGACAGGCGCATAAGTAACACTAGTCGAACTAGCTATTGTCTCAGAAAGTCCACAACTTTTTAGTAGAGGTGATAAAGCACTTGCAGTACCTGCTGCACCTGATCCTGACAACTCAGCACCAAAAGATACTGCTACACGTTTGTTAGCAAGTAATGTGCCTTGTGTACTGTTACCTAAAAATCCTTGGAATGTAGGTGCTTGTACGTTATCAGATTCGATTGGTGTTACTTCTATATCAGTAACTTGAATAGCATTAGAACCAGCTACAGGAGATGGATTACTCCCATAAGATGATTCAATCTTTGCTAGTAGTTTTGTCGTTCTTGTTAGAGCCATTGTCAGAGGAGGAATCGGTTTCTGGAACTAGTGTACTCTTTCCTGTTTCTGGATCGAACATATATGTTCCACCTTCACCAGGATTAGGCACTTCTGTATTTAGTTTAGCCATGAAATCATGCAGCAGTTAAATCAGATCTACTTGTACGATAACGCACAATGAAATCTTGACTAATTATACCAAGAGGTACATCAGCCTCAACCAAACTAAATTCAGTACGATCTGGCGTTAGATCCAGAGCATACGAATTTATAGTCTGATCTGCCATTAATCTTAGATGAACTTGCTGCGTATAAGTATCAGAATCATCATCAGGTACGGCAGCCCTAACAATTGTTGATACTCTAACTCTCATTGACCAATCAAGCTTGTCAAAAAAATTTGTATCTGTAGGATTATCATCTATCGGCTCGATAATTATTGCAGGTGCTTCTCCTCTTGCTAATGGTTCTACTCTAGATCTGTAAACAGTAGCATTAGTAATAGCATCTAAGTTAGTTTTCATTCTTGCTAATATTAGCTCTCGTCTTGTATCTGCCATTATACTTTGCTCAGTAATAGTGTCGTAAAACTGCCATCATCTATAAGCAGATTTTCTCTAACAGTGTAATTTGTAGAATCTACAGATATTGCTGTACCACGTGATGCAGATGTAACATCAGTTGTCTTTGATGTTAATAAATATTCAACAGATGTAGCAAGACCACCACCAATTACATCTGTAGGTTTATCTAAAATACCTTTAAATGCAGTGCCACTACCGATCTGACAACTTACACCAAAGTCGTTTAGATATACGTTCAAGGTGTCAGCATCTTCAGTTAGTGCCATTTACTTTTTTCTTGCTGTTGTTTTTTTAGGCTTTGCTACTTCTATAGGAGCTTCTATTACTTTCCCCATAGAACTTAACAAGGCAAAATCACGATCACTTATGTCGTATGTTTCTCCAGCTTCTAGTGCAGATCCACTAGCACATACGTTTTCTAAACACTTTACTTTCATAAAAAAAAAGGGGGTGTAATACCCCCTATAGTAAACCAATTATGTGGTTACGTCTAAGATTGCAGCAAATGATTGTGCATGACGAACAGCAACATCAAATGCAACTACAGCCTTAACAGAAGTTAAGTTCTTAGCAAAGTCATCACTGTCTTCACCAACTGTAATCTCTACTCCACCACCAAATAATCCTAAGATTGCTTGAGAGAAGTCACCCATAACAACAGCAGAACAAACACCACTAGATGAACCTTTTGTAAGGTTGCTAGGAACTTGGTTTGTCATTGCTAGTGGATAGCCGTTAACAGCGATTGGAGTAGCACCTCTACCTAATGCCTGTAGGTTGTTATTAACAAGATACTCACCACCAGATGTCTTAAGTTTCTTAATAGCACCCATCACTTTAGCGTTGGTTACATAAGAAATAGAATCTGCGTTAACACCTGCATTATCTTCCATAATTGCAGTTTCTAGATCAACTAGCTTGTCTACTGTGATCGCACCACCGTTAGTACCGATTGCAACTGAACCAATACCAGAAGTCTGCATGATACCTGTAGGCTGACCTGATGAACCAGAACCATTAAGGATACCAAGATCAAGACCAACATTGATGCCGTCTGAAAGATCTCTTCTTACTAGCTCTTCAATACCAGGAGTTGCCTGTATGAGCATATTTCTAGAGAACTTAGACATTGTTGCTAATGTCTTAGGCGTCATTGAAATTTGATCAAAGGTGCTTTCCGCTTGAGTTATAGCTGTTGTCTCAGAACTTAGATAACCAGTAGATGCAACACCTGATCTTCTTGGGATTGCAACATCACCAACTAAACCTGATAAAACTTGAACACCAAGGCCAACCATAACTGTGTTGTTTCTTAATGCCTCGATGAAGTCATCAGCCCTTAGATCTGTAGCAACGATGTTTCCACCAGTTGTAGCTCCAGAAGTTACATATGTAGCTCTGTTTAGTGCAGAGTAAGGAATAAACAATGATCTGCTGCTTCCACCAGTAACACTGTTCTTAGCAATATCCTGAGATACTTCTCTGGCAAAACCAGCACCTGGTCTATCCCAGTTGCCATCGCATAAAGCTTGGATACCAGCAGAGATCTTATACTCTCTGTTTTCCTTATGATTTAGTTCAACAGGAGTTACTGTTTCAATTGGTTTTGCACCTAACTTCTCAAGAACATTAGCTCTTGCTTCATTAAGTGGTGTGCCGTTTGCAATCATCTGATCACCCATTTCTGTTAATGAATGTCTGTTGCAAAGAGCAGTAATTTCTCTAATTCTTGTACGCTCGTCAGATTGAGCCTTTTTAGTGGCTTCTGAACGCACAACCTCTAGGTTTTGTTCTTCGGGCATTTCCTTTTCGGGGGTATGGGATTCTACGACAGAAGCCGTATCTGCGTTTGCACGCTTATCATTCATAATAGAATGATTTTCGTCAATAGGCATAGTATCACTATCAACTAGTGACCTACCTATACCTACTGAAGTATCAGCAGGTGTAGCAACAATAGAAACCTCGTAAGGTTGCCAATTTGTTGCCAAAAAGTCATTATCTCGCTCTTCCATGTCGTTAATTACATAACCTGTGCTGACATTGCGTAAAATTCCATCTTTTACGTCTTGCCTTACTTCCTCTGCAAAACTATTTTTACTAAATCTAACTCTTGAATATCCTTTCTTTTTTTTCTTATCAACATAAGCACGTTCTACAACACCAATCACTTTATTAGGATCATGGTTAAACAATAGTGGTGCAGAGTTGTTTAGCCTATCTAAATCCATAGCACCATCATCGTGACTAAGCACCTCCATACCAAAGTTACGAGCTACTGGAAACTCACTAGAGAAGGCAAATTCGTAAACTCTTTCGTCTTTCTCAGCAAATGTTGTCTCGCCACTACGCTTGTAACATTCTGTAACACTTCTGATAGGATCTATCTTGGTTAATGTGCTGAATCTATGACCTGCATAGATATCTGTCTCTTCACCATCCCTATATATCTGTATTAGGGCTGCTGGATCTTCTGGTGTTCCGTTAATTACAAACTCAGAGCTAGGTACATCAATCTGACCATCTCTAACAATTCTTGTAATCTTACCTCTGGCTCTACCACCAGAAGCATTCCAACTTACAAAATCACCAACTTCAAGAGCATCTGGTGCTGCTCGTTTTTTAGTTTTAGTCACAGGCATAGAACGTAACTCCTTTATTCTAGCGGATTTTGGATCTGAAAAACTTTTTCCAGCATCACCGCCCCATGCTGCCCATGCTACACGACCTTTTGACGGATAGCCATCCTCACCAGGACTAAAACCTTCTGCTTGTTTATCTACCTCATGTCTTGCAAACCATGCAGACATCTCAACAACAACCTGTGGACTTAATTCATTACCACTAAGTATCTGCGTTGCTCTTCTTCTTGCCACTTCTGTACCACCTGCTCTACCTTCTGACTTCCAATCTCTATATCTTTGTGCCTCTTCTTTCATGCCAGCAGTTGGCGTTAAATCTATTTCAGTTCCATTAATAGTTGCCACTTGCTTCCTCCGATACATTTTCGGCATCTTCGCCTGTTGGCTCTAAGGTATCACCAAATGGATCAATACTACCAACAGGTTTAAATTGTGAGCCACCTGATTGTGTTGTAGCACTTGGATCAGAATCGGTCACTATATTCATCTTATCTAACTTAGCTAATTCAGATTGTCTCTGTACAAGTAGTTCTTCTACATCACCACCATTTTCTGCAATACACTCTGACAATGTTTTTAAACCAGATCTAATCGCATCACGCTGTGCCATTACTTCTTTTTGTGGATCAACATAGCTATATCCTCTACATACCCATCTAACTTTTTCGTATCTTTCTGGTTCTGTCTCATATGTGGGCAGTTGCAACGCATTATTCATAACAGCCATTTCTAACCATGCCTCGTATATAGGCTGATAGAAATTTTCTTTTAACATCTGCTGTATTGTTCGCCAATGATCTCTATCTTGTATCATTGCTAAACGACTAGAACTGTAGTTGCTTTGGCTGTAGTCAGAACTAATAGCCTCAAAACTGCAACCTAATCCACTAGCCATACTGCGTAACATAGTACGAACAAAAGGATCAAACTCTCCATTAGGACTATCCATATCTGGAATAGTTACGTTAGCACCAGGCTCAAGATATTTAAACTGACCTGGCTCAAAGCTAGTTACTCTGTCATAGTCATAAACTTCTCCACCAGGATCTAGTTCTCCTTCTGGTGTACTAATAAATCCCATTAATGCACTGCTTGCACGACATCTAATTAGACTTGCTTCTATATATCCATCAAGTTGTTTTAGATGACTTATTGCACTAGCTAAAAATGGTATGCCACGATGCTGACCTGGTCTTTGTGGCATAAATAGATGTATTACATCTTTTGCTGGAACAATAATATGTTGTTTTTGTCCAATAGGTGCAGAAAAATTACTATCACCAGGATGCTTAGTAAGAAACGCATAATTAACAGCACGTTGATATCTATCCATCTCAATGCCTAGTCTCCATACATTTGTAGGATCAGATAATTTACCTTTGTAATCCTCGTCTAACTGATCTGCTTCTATTACTTCTAATGCAAATGGAACTTTGCTTCTGCCAAACTGTTTGCGATGCATTATGACAAAACTTTCGCCACTTTCTATCATTGACCTAACAGCTAATCTCTCAAGCTCAGAAAAACATAAAACACCTCTTACATCGCAGCTATCTTTTCTTCCCCACATAGACCATTGACTTTCTATCTGCTCATTTAATTTTGTATATAACTCATTATTTCTTTGTTTTCTTATCTGTGCCTGTAATCTTACGCCTGTACCGACAACCTGATTTGTAGAGTATCTAATTGCCTGTGCAGCATAATTATTATTACGAACAAGATCATGTACGTTTGATCTCAGTTTTACAATACCTTGCTTCCATTCTTGATCAGCAGATGTTTGATTAGTTACCCAACTAGCAGACAATCTGTCTACTCTTGCTCCTGTATATGACCTTCTGCGTTTTTTTACAGGTTTTTGCTCAAATATGTCTTGATTTGACGTAAAAAAGCCTTTCCATGCGTTAACTAAACCCATTTCTCCTCCTAAAAACGGACATAAAGATTTTTGGGATCACCTAACCCCTGTGCTATTAGTGAAGCACGCTGCTCACTTTTGACAATACTTTTTAACTGACTTTCTCTAGCTATTAACACAGGTAAATCAAGACGTTTAAATGTTCTGTCTCCTATAGTGTATTCTTTTGCTTTATCAGAAACAATGGCTCGTATAGCAGCAGAAATATTTGCTAGATCTGTTTCTGCGGTAGTCCTATAATCTATAGCACCTGGTGTACCTGTATATTCAAGCTGTTGTTTTACTGTAAGACTACCTTGACCTAACTTAAATTTTTCTCCTGACTTAGAAACTATTGCACACCAATACCAATCACCTGCGTCAAATGCAGCAGTATCTGTTGCACTAATAGTAAACTGCCATCCTGTATTAAATGCACTACCTACACTTATGTGTCCTTCACCAGCTGTATTAGTTCTTAAATAATATGTAAGTGTCCAATCAGAACTAGTTGCATTTTGATTAAAAGGCACAGTTGTTGCCTCATCTCTCCACTTAACAGTCTCACCTGCACTTATTACAGATGGAAGATCAGATATCCACATAATGACCTCTACCAGTTAGTAACATAATCAGATTGTACATTCTTTGGTCTTATTCTACCTCTATTTGCCTTAGAATCACTATTTTGATTTTGATATCGTTTTTCTAGCTGATTCCATAATGTTCT
>LUMR01000147.1_pt1 | contig 28951 bp, 27 predicted proteins | sample 730041 | NCBI WGS metagenome assembly LUMR01 (sample SAMN03860258, study PRJNA289734) | marine metagenome | biome: seawater column; feature: ocean; material: water; isolation source: Red Sea water column Station 12 - depth 10m | place: Saudi Arabia: Red Sea | collected 2011-10-15 | depth 10 m | reverse complement strand
ACAGGACTAGAAAAAAATAAGGTCATAATTGCACCCAATGCAATTATTTCTCCGTGAGCAAAGTTTACAATTCTCGTTACTCCATATAGTAAAGATAATGCAACGGATGCTACCGAGATTATTATTCCTAATAATAAACCATTGCCTAATTGATCTAGCACTTAATTATTCTCCATCTTGAAAAACCACATTTGAACCTTCTTCAACAATAACCTTAAATTTATAATTTTCATTTGTTTGGTTTAAATATCCTATTGTAGCATTTATCCATTCTGCTGGTACTTCTGCTTGGCCAACAACAGCTATTGGTAAGTTTGAATCAACATAAATATTAAAATTTCCACTTATAACAATATCTCCTGAATTTAAGTTATCTCCAAGATTTATCTCTCCTGTACCAATTATTTCAGTCGTTATAAGATTTATATCATTCAGATTTATATATGATCCAAATGACAATACATATAAATTCCATAATGTCTGGTTTCCTAGTTGCAGGTCCCAGCCTTTTACCTGCAGCAACCTATCAGTTTCTATTTCTCTAAATTGAATGAGTCGAGGATTTCCTAAATTTGATTCTACAGCTTCTGGAAATCCAATATTTCCAGGTCTATTTTGGATGTCAATAATATAGCCTGATCCTTCAAAAGAATTTAAATTAACTGATCCATCAATGTCTATATTTAGACTGTAAACAATATCCTTTTCAAAATTGCTGCTACGAAAACTCGAACTGTAAGTATTTGTTGTTAATATTTCTTGGCTTGATAAAAGTACAGCTGGGAATAATGAATAAATAATAATTAAAAAACCATAGATATAATTATCGAATCTAGAGTTGCTTAGATATATTTTGTTAAAAATTAAAATTAAAATTGGCAGTAAAGATAATGGCCAATTATCTAAGTAATCATAGATGATTGAAGGACGTAAGATTCCAAACAAAACTAATGAAGCCTGTATGGCTAAAACAAAATAAAATATATTTCTAAATGTTTTGAGATAATTAGTCACTTGGAGCCGGAGAGGGGAGTCGAACCCCTGACCTGCCGATTACAAGTCGGCTGCTCTGGCCACTGAGCTACTCCGGCGAACATTAAAATAATAGCAAAGAGATAATTGAATAAATCTATTTTTTTATAAAAATTTCATGCATTGCTATTGCTGTTGCAACAGATGCATTTAAAGATTCCATATTATTTGTCATTGAAATATCAACAATTAGATCTAATTTTTTTTGAATTTCTTTACTTAATCCGGTCTCTTCAGATCCAACAATTAATGCAATATTTTGATTTTTTAAATCTAAATCTTTAATTTGATTTGATGAATTCATATCTAAACCAATTGTCCAATAACCAAGATTTTTTATCTTTTTAATTAATGAGAATATTGAGTTATACATAACAATATTGACATATTCCATTCCTCCTGATGATATTGCAAATGTCTTTTCAGTAATTTGTACAGATCTTTTTTTTGGCAAAAATATTGTTTGAAAATCAAATGCTGCTGCGCTTCTAGCAACCGCTCCCAGATTATTTGTATCTTGAAAATGGTCTAGTATTAATATTTTTTCAGAAATAATATTTTCAAAATTTTTTTCATCGAATATTTCTTTTTCCTCACAAATTCCAACTATATTGTGCCTCGAGTGAAATTCCCATAATTTATTATCTTTGACGATTTCAATTTCTATATTTTGTTTTTTAATTCCCTCAATTAGAAAATTGAACTTATTTGATTTATTGAGCTTGGTATCAAGAACAATAACTTTTTTGACTCTATTTGAATTTAATGCTGCCTCTAACGCATTTACGCCTTCAACTATTTTTCCAACGCCATCCACTTTCATTCCCGTCTTCAATCACAATTCCAACTTCTTCTAATCTATCTCTCATGTAATCAGCAATTTCAAATTCTTTATTTTTCCTATGATCATTTCTTTTTATAACAAATTTATTAATTGAAACATTCATATCATTTTCAATTTTTATATTTTGTTCAGTTAATATATCTTCTAGCAATTTGGTATCAATTGTTAGCTTGTTGTCTTCGAAAACAAAGCCTAAAGTCTCAAATAAAAATTTAATTGTTGATTTCATATTAGTTATTTGAGTTTGATCTCCATTTTTATTCTTATTGATATATTCAAACATTTCACCAAGAAATTTTGGTGTGTTTAAATCATCATTCATTGATTCAATAAATATTGTTTCAAGATTGCTATCTTTTAAATCAGCTTCAACTCCAGAAATTAAATTTTCTATATTTTTAAAAGTTGCTTTTGATTCGTCTAAAAGAGCTTCAGAAAATTCTTGAGGTTTTCTATAGTTAGCTCTTAGAAAAAAGTATCTCAATACATTGCCACCATAATTGTTAATATACTCTTGAAGAAATTTGGAGTTTCCTTCAGATTTAGACATTTTTTTACCTGAGAAATTTATCATTCCATTATGTACCCAGTGTTTTACAAATTTATGATTAAATGCAGAGGTGGATTGAGCTCTCTCATTTTCATGATGTGGAAAAATTAAATCATTGCCACCACAATGAATATCAATTTCTCCTTTAAAAATATCATGAATCATTGCTGAGCATTCAATATGCCACCCTGGTCGACCGTTGCCCCATGGGGATTTCCAGCTTGGCTCATTATCTTTTGAAATTTTCCATAAAGCAAAATCTTCAGGATTTTTCTTATCTTCTTCAACATTTACTCTGGTTCCACTTAACACTTCATCAAAACTTCTACCAGAAAGCTCTAAATAGGAATCATATTTGCTTACATCAAAGTAAACACCAGACTTAGTAATGTAACCATAATTTTTTTCAATCAAATCATCAATTAATTCAATCATCTGATCAATAGTTTCAGTTGCCTTTGGTTCAAAATCTGGAGTAAGACAATTTAACGCATCATAAGAATCTTTGAACTCTTTAGTTACTCTCTCACCTAGCTCTTGATATGTAATATTTTCTTCAACTGATTTTTCAATAATTTTGTCATCAATATCTGTGATGTTTCTTGCAAAAATAACACTGTTACCAGAAAATTTTATATACCGAACCATGAAATCAAATACTACTGCGGACCTGCCATGTCCTATGTGAGGAGAGGATTGAACAGTTGGACCACAAAGATATATCTTTATGTCAGAACCATTACTTTCTAAAGTCTCCAAGGATTTAGTAAATGTGTTATATAACTTAAGCATGTGATAAGGATATTATAGTTTGGCATGCTGATGCCTCTTTACTTCCAATAGTCCCAATATTGTCAGTTGTTTTACCCTTTATATTAATTTTTGATGTATCAATATTTAATAAAATACCTAAATTTTCAACCAATTCAGTTCTAATATTTGCAACATTTATTACTTGTGAAATAACAATAATATCAATATTGTTTACAATATATTTTTTGTAGTCAATAATTCTTAGAACCTCTTCAAGCATCTCAACACTAGATATTTTTTTAGGCGTCTTGCTATTAGACGGGAAGTAGTGGCCTAAGTCTTTTTTAGATAAAGCTCCAAGTAGAGCATCACACAATGTATGTAAAAGAATATCTCCATCCGAATGTGCTTCGAATCCAGGACCATCTATTTTTAGACCACCTAAATAAAGAGCGTCCTCTTGAGAATGTCTATGTATATCAAAACCTATTCCAACCAACATAATTACCTCAGATAACTTGGTTTAATTTGATTATAAACCGTCTTCAGGATCTTCTTCTGGAAGTTGCTGATTAATTTTATCTATTGCAGTTTCCTCATCAACATTTAGTGCACACGCAATTTCACTTGCAAGCGTCATTCTTGCCTTGGCTAACATTCTTTTTAATGCTGGAGAAATACCTTTATTGATTTGTGCATGTGTTAAGTCTCTTACAACTTCAGCAACCTGTATCACATCTCCAGATGTCATTTTTTCAGTTAAGACTTTGTACCATCTACTCCAATTTGTTCCTGCCTCTTCAGGTTTTTCTTTAAAAATAGGGAATACTTTTTTTGATACTGCATTCTTTGAAATTACAGGTCTTATGACTTCATCAACACTGTCAACAGGAACCATAACTAATAAACCGTCTGTAAGAACTTCAATTTCAAAATACTGAATTCTCTTTGACTTTGGTTCACCTTCAACAAATACTTCTACATTTTTATTAACTTTTCTAATTACTTTCGCAGCACCGTGATGTGGGTGGACAACAAATTGATTTGGTTTGTATTTATCTTTTGGAGTTTTTTTAGTTTTAGTTGCCATAGATTACAACATTACTATAGATTGAAATCTATTTAATGGCCATTTAGATAGGAAAAACCAACATTTTTTAATAATGTATCGAAATAATCCCTTAATTGTTGAGCTCTACCACGACCGATTCCTTCAACACTGTAAAGATTTTCTGGAGAAGAAGTAAGTAGTTTAGGTAATGTTTTAAATTTTTGGACTAAAGAATCATGTAAATTTTCTGGTAGGTTCGGCAACCTTGCAAGAACTCTGTAGCCTTTTGCAATAGACAAATCATCGAGTGGAAGTTTGCTTAACACTGAACCAAGAAAGTCAATATTGTTTAATTCTTCATAGGAAAGTTGTGAAATTTCTTCTACTGCTTTTGAAATATTTCTGTATTTTTTAGATGGCAAATGATCTTTTAAAACTAGATTAAAAGTATTTTTAACTCCAGACTCAAAAGAATCAATCTGAATCAAAATTAAGCCAGCTTCGCCACCAAGTTTTAAAGCTTCTGTTCTAACTTGTTTGGCTAATCTGGTTAACAACTCACCTCTTTGAATAACTTCCAATACTTCCTGATTAGTAAGAGAGTTTTCAATTTCTAATTCACCCAGTTCGGCTACAGCATCATCAAATCTTCTTCTCATTCTATCAACTGACTGTAATGATTCATTAACTCGACCCAGTGTGACTGATGGCTCTTCTAGTTCAGTTGTGCCAGCATTATTAAAAACTTTTACTAATGATGACTCCTCTGAAACAGTTATAACAGTTAAATCAGTTTCTTCAGCTGTTCTTTCTGCTGTTCTATGTCTGGTACCAGTTTGAGAAGTAGATAGAGAATCAGAAGGATTTAAATGAACATTAGCTTTTAATATTTTGGTCACATCATTGCTGACAATAATTGCTCCATCCATTTTTGATAATTCACTAAGCATCTCTGGAGAATAGCTGCAATCAATTAAGTTAACCCCTCCTGAAGAAATTTTTTCTAACTTATTTGAAGTACCAATGACTATCAATGCTCCAGAATTTTTATCTGCAATTAAATCCACCCCAACTCTCAATGGTTGGCCAGGCAGTAGTTGATTTAGTTCATTGCCGTTTTCCATATTTCCTCTTTTATATATGAGTTATTTTTTTATTTGAATGTTACTGTATTATTTTATTATTAGTAATTAGTTTATATTTATGGAAAAAATTGAATGTAAGAGTTGTTCTGCTGTAGTAGATAAGTCTATAGAGTTTTGTTCGAGCTGTGGTGATTGGCTCGGATTAAGTCTTCAAGATATGGAAAAAGAAAACTCTAATCAAGAGGAGAAAATTCAGAGAACAACAAGAGTTCCTGAACAGTTATTAAATAAACCCTTATCTACATATGGTGCCACCCCGATGCCTTCCAGAAAAGAGGTGCCTGGAATAAGAGCTGTATTTTTCCTTACTTTTTTAATTCCTGTTATAGCGCTGGCTAGTTATTTTTATAATTTAAATGTTTCAGAAGAAGTAATAGAACAAGTTGAAGTTGTTCAACAAATTACTACAACATCGTCTACAACTACAATTCAAAGCATTTTACAAAAACAGTATCCTATTAATTGTTCTTCTTCAAGCTCTTACAATAATGGAGATGGGTGGTCCTGTGAAAATTTATATGATGGAGATCCGTCATCTTGGCAAGATAATAGTTTGCAATGTCAAGATGGATGGGTTGAATTTAGTTTTTCACAGGAACTATATATAGAGTTTCTTGTTTTTCAAAATGTTGAGGATTCAAAATCATTTTCAACAAAGAACTTGAAAATGATAATACTTCTCAATGGATAGATATTAATGCCACAACATCATATTTAAAGATAGACATTCTTAGCGCTTACCCTGGTGAAGAGGTTAGCGGCAGTCAGCCATTTGAAGAATGTGCCATACAAGAAATAACTTTTTACGGAAGAGGCTAATTAAGCTCTCCTTTTCTGTATGGTTGTCCAATTTTTTGTGGCATTCTCAATTTCTGACTAGCTGAAGATAAGACTATCAAGGTTGTTATATGTGGCGTGAAGTAAACAAATTCACTTGGTACATTCTCTGAACTTAAAAACCAAATTAGAAATGCAATACTTAATGCAATGGAAATAGAAGCATTAGTGTATTTTTTTTCGATAAGTTGTTTGATTGCAAAAATTAATAAGATTAACGAAATTAAAATTAATAATCCATGTACTGCATCATCTGATCTCAATTGAAGAGCATCTGCAAACCCAAATAAGCCTGAACCCATAAATATTCCTAAAGGTCTATAGTTGCCAAAAATCATAGATGCAAGACCAATAAAACCTCTACCAGCAGTTTGACCTTCTCTATATATACCAGAGCTTTCAAGAACTAAATATGCCCCAGCCAAACCAGCAAATCCGCCAGAAATCATAACGCCAATATATTTCATTAAATTCATTTGTAAGCCAAACGGCGTAGACCAAAGTATCCAAGCCGCAAGTGGAATCAAAGCCAGTGCAAAAATTGAAATATAAGATAAATTAGATGTGGCTCCAAGAAGTAATCCTCCTAAGTCAGATATAAAAGGTATATCAAGATCTTGCAAATATCCGAACAAACTTGGAGTATCTGCTCCACCAGATAAATAAGGAAGAGTAAAATCTCCAACCTCTCCATCTATTCTTGGTGATTGCGTAGAGCTCTTTGTAGGCTGATCTGCATACGCTACTACATTTAAAAATCTTGCAACACCTGCTGCGAGAATATTTATAGCTACACCCGAAACAATGTGATCAACTTGAAATGTAACTGTTCCTACTGCATGTATCAAGCCAAACATTGCTCCGCCGAGAATACCAGCCATTATTCCATACCAAGGTCCATACATCCAAGCTGCCCAAGCTCCAAACCAGGTGCCCATTATCATCATGCCTTCTAAGCCAATGTTAACAATACCTGTCCTTTCAGAAAACATTCCTCCAAGTCCTGCAAGACATATTGGTATCGCAAGTCTTATAGCAGCGCCAAACGTTCCACTTGTAGTTAACTGATCATATTTATCTACTTGAGCAATTAAAACAATAAAAACTACAGGAAGAATTATTAAATAGTATTTCTTAACAAAATTAACCATCTGCTACCACCTTAGATGCTTCTTTAATTTGCTTATTAGTCACATATCTTTTAACTACTTCATATGCAACTACAACAGACAAAACAATTACAGCTTGCATGATTTTTTCAATTTCTTTAGGTACATCATATAAATCTAGAATCTGCGCAGATCTCTCTAAAAATGAAAGGAGGATTGCACCAAAAGCCATACCTATTGGATGATTTCGTCCCAGCAAAGCCACAGTTATTCCAGCAAAACCCAAGCCAGATGGAAAGTCAGTTGTATATTTAAAGAAATAACCAGTTAATGGAGCCATGCCTACTAATCCTGCAAACCCTCCTGATATCATCATTGCAAGAATTGTTAATCTTCCTGGGTTTGCTCCACTAAACTTTGCAGCAATAGGACTAGAACCTGTAGCTCTTAAGTCAAACCCCAGTGAAGTTTTCCAAACAATCCAATAATACAAAATACCAACAAAAACTGCACCTACAATAAAACCATGAAGATTTGGTAAATCTTCAATCCCTAGAACACCATTTAGTGATGGTATTCTTGCTGTCTCAGGAAGCAAATCAGTTTGTGGTGCGGTAGTAGAAAGTTCTACTTTCTCAAAGAAAATATTTGCCAATAAATAAGCACTAATCCCAGTGCCAATGTAATTAAGCATTATGGTTGAAATAACTTCGTGGACACCCTTTTTTACTTTTAAATACCCAGCTATTGCTGCCCAGAGTGCTGAAGTAAGAATCGCAACAAATATGATTAAAGAGATGTGTACAATCGATGGTAGAGCTACAGCAGCACCAAGAGCTGCGGACAGCAACGCACCCATTAAATATTGTGACTCAACCCCAATATTAAATAAACCCATTTTAAATCCAACAGCTACTGCTACAGCTGAAATGTAAAGCGGTACTGACCTATTAAGGATGGAGACTATAGACTTACCAGTTTTTCCATAGTCGTACATAATTTTAAAAGTTTCGATTGGGTCTTCTCCAATTAAATAAAGCATTACTGTTGAAAGTCCAAAAGCAACGATTAACGCAAAAACTGGTGCAAGAAGTGTTGTGAATTTAAGTGATAATTTCATGTCTTAAGTCCTGTCATATAACTTCCCAGTAATTCAGGTGATGCCTCTTCAGGATCTAATTCTTTAACAAAGCTACCTTCATAAATTACAAAAATTCTGTCCGACAAACCAATTAATTCATCCAAATCTGCAGAAATTAAGAGAACCCCTAATCCATTATCTCTAGCGTCTCTTAATTTATTCCAAATTAATGACTGGGCACCGATGTCAATACCCCTTGTTGGCTGTGACGCAATTAAAAGACTGGGCTTATTTTCTATTTCCCTTCCTACAACAAATTTTTGTTGATTGCCGCCAGAAAGTGCAAGTGCAAGCGTTTCGTTACCGGGAGTTCTTACATCAAAATTTTCAATTACAACATTGGAATTTACTGCAGCCTCATTGAATTTTATATTGTGATATTTAGTTTTATATTTTTTTGATGATTGTTTTCCAAGAATTACATTTTCAGAAAGAGATACATCCATTAACAAACCTTGTGATTGTCGATCTTCAGGTATGAAGCTTAATCCGTACTCTCTTCTGTCTCTTGTGCTGAGGTCATTAATTGTTGTTTCTCCTAAAATAATTTCACCCGATTCTACAGGGTATACACCTAGTATTGCCTCAGCTAGCTCTCTCTGTCCATTTCCCTCAACACCAGCTATACCAACAACTTCACCTTGATTAATAGAAAAATTAATATTTGAAAATGCTTTCCTTCCGTTTTCTTCCTCTGCAGTTAAATTATTTATAATAAGAGATTTTTCATCTATAGAGTTCTTTTCTCTTTTTGGAGGAGTTGGAAGGTTTTGACCAATCATCATTTCAGCTAAATCTGTTTTTGATACTGTGTTTGCGTCAACAGTATCTATGTGCTTTCCTCCTCTCATGACTGATATTTCATCAGCAATTTCTAGGACTTCGTCTAACTTATGAGAAATAAAAATAATAGTTACTCCACTATCTTTTAGGTTTTTGAGATTGTTGAACAATTCATTGACTTCTTGTGGTACTAGCACTGCAGTTGGTTCATCTAGAATTAAAATTTTTGCCCCTCTAAATAAAACTTTAATTATTTCTACTCGTTGTTTTTCACCAACACCTAGTTCATCAATCATAGATAGGGTATTTAGGGGCATGGAGTATTTTTTCGTGATTTCATTAATTTCTTCGGGGTATTTGCTTTTATTAAGAACTTTTAGAGAAGCTTTATCCATTCCTAAAATAATGCTCTCTAATACTGATAGATTATCAGCTAACATAAAGTGCTGATGAACCATTCCTATTCCTTTAGAAATCGCATCTTTGGGCGAAGAAAAATTTACTTCATCATTAAAAATCTTTATTGTTCCTTCATCTTGTTTTAGCATTCCATAAAGAATTTTCATCAATGTAGATTTGCCAGCACCATTTTCTCCAACAACGGCGTGAATGGTGCCTTCTTTGATTTTTAGATTGATGTCATCATTAGCTTTTACCCCTGGAAATGATTTTGAAATTTTAGATAAATCAATTGCTAATGTCATAATTATTATTTATTTTAAAAGTTTTTATTTTGTTAAAAAAGTAAAGTCCCAAGTTTTTTAGTCTTGGGACTTTTACTTTAATTTCTATTACGGAGCAGCAGGTACTTCTATGTCCCCACTGATAATTTGTGCTTTATAAGCTTCAATATCAGAAACGATATCATCTATCCAACCCCCTGTGGTTGAGTAGCCAACACCATCAACTGACAAGTCAAATACAGTTACGCCTCCGGCAAAAGTGCCATCGACAACTGCTTTGATTGTGTTATATACCGCAACATCAACTCTCTTAATCATTGATGTAAGAATATATGGTGCTAATTCTGCTGAAACAGTTTTTGCTTGATCTGCATCAACACCAATTGCCCATACTTTTGTTCCAGTATTGTCTGAAACCTCTTTAGCTGCTTCGAATAAACCGTTACCAGCACCACCAGCTGCATGATAAATAATATCTGCGCCTTCTTCATATTGTGCTAATGCGATTTCTTTAGCTTTTGCAGCGTCATTAAATCCTCCAAAGTCAGGTGGATAAGTTACATACTTTACATCCACTGTACATGATGGACATGCAGCAGCTACACCAGCTACGAAACCAGCTTCAAATTTTTGGATTAATGGAAATTCAACACCACCAATAAAACCAATTTTATTTGTAGTTGTTTTAAGACCAGCAGCAACACCTACAAGATATGAACCTTGCTCTTCAGCAAAAACCATTCCTGAAACGTTCGCTGGGTCAACAGCTGAGTCAATAATACCAAAGTTAGTATCTGGATTTGCAGTTGCAACTTCTGTCATTGCGTCTGCAAACAAGAAACCAACTCCAATAATGAGATCTTTTCCTTGATCAGCTAATAGCGATAGAAGCTCTGGTCTGTTCTCTCCACCTTCATTTGGCTCAAGATCAATTCCGTCAACTCCTAGCTCAGCGATTGCTCTTTCTAAACCGGCATATGCCATATCATTGAAAGACAAGTCTCCTCGTCCACCAATATCATAAACAACACCAACACTTGCGGTTGGACCAGCAGTAGTTGTTGGAGCAGCAGTAGTGGCTGGAGATTCTAATTCTTCAGCTGGCTCTTCTGCGACTTCAACTGTTTCTTCCGCAACTAGTTGAAGGTATATTAAATACCTATACGAGATTTATATTAGACAATAATTTTTGATGAAGAGGTCTAGTTGTAGAACTTTTTTAGTTCAATTTGACAAAACTATGATTCTGAATCGACAAAATCTACTGGGGGTTCGTCAGGTGCTTCAACAGGTTCAAATTCAAGCTTTTGATTTTCACTATCAAGGGAAACGACAATCGTTGATCCAGCCTTATATTTACCCATTAAAAGTTCTTCAGATAAAGGATCTTCTAAAAGACGTTGAATAGATCTTCTAAGTGGTCTGGCACCAAATTCTTTATCGTATCCTTCAGTTGCCAAATACTCTTTTGCTTCATCGGAAAGAACAATCTCTATGTCAGAATTTTTTAATTGTTCATGAACTCTATCAAGCATTAAGTCAACTATCTCTTTTACTTCATCTAATGTAAGTTCGTGGAACACAATTGTTTCATCTATTCTATTTAAGAATTCTGGCTTGAAATATCTTTTTAACTCTTCTCTAACTTTAGATTTCATTTTTTCGTAATTATCAATCTCTGACAGGCTACTAAAACCAACATTCTTAGCAATATCTTTCGTTCCAAGGTTAGAAGTCATGATGATAATTGTATTTTTGAAGTCAACAGTTCTTCCCTGAGCATCAGTTAAACGTCCATCTTCTAAAATTTGAAGAAGAGTATTAAATACGTCTGGATGCGCTTTTTCAACCTCATCAAGAAGTACTATGCTGAATGGTTTCCTACGAACTGCTTCTGTAAGTTGTCCACCTTCATCATAACCAACGTAACCTGGAGGAGAACCAATTAATCTACTAACAGTGTGTTTTTCCATATATTCAGACATGTCAATTTGAATTAATGAATCTTCATCTCCAAAAAGAAACTCTGCCAAAGCTTTTGCTGTTTCTGTTTTACCAACTCCGGAAGGTCCTAAGAATATAAATGATCCAGATGGTCGTTTCGGGTCTTTTAGGCCTGATCTAGTTCTTCTAATTGCTTTAGAAACTGCTGAAATAGCTTCTTCTTGTCCAATAATTCTTTTATGTAATTCATTTTCCATTTCCAGCAATCTAGCTGTTTCTTCTTGTGTTAATCTGTGTACCGGAATACCAGTCCACTGAGCTAAGACTTCAGCTATTTCTTCTTCATCGATAACCATCTCTATTTCAGAAACTTCACTTGGGTTGCTACCAGAAACCTCGTCTAGAAGAAGTTTTTCTTGATCTCTAATTTGTGCTGCTTTCTCATAAAGTTGTGACTGTACAGCATCAATTTTTTGTTCTCTTAAGTTCTTAAGTTTGTCAGCTGCTTCTTGTTTTTCAGGCTCTAAAGGCTTTTTATAAACTCTCATTCGGCTACCAGCTTCATCAATTAAATCTATTGCTTTATCAGGTAAAAATCTATCTGAAATATACCTGTCTGCCATATTTACAGCTGAAGCTATAGCTTGGTCTGTAAATCGAACACCGTGGTGAACTTCATATCTGTCTTTTAGTCCATCAAGAATCTCAATTGCATCAGAGAGCTTAGGTTCATCAACTTGTACAGATTGAAATCTTCTTTCTAAAGCTGCATCTTTTTCAAAATGCTTTCTGAATTCTTCAAGTGTTGTTGCGCCAATAGTTTGTAGCTCTCCTCTAGCTAACATTGGTTTTAGTATTGATGCAGCATCAATTGCACCTTCTGCAGCTCCAGCACCAACAAGAGTGTGGATTTCATCAATAAAAAGTACGATGTCACCTCTAGTTTTTATTTCTTTTAAAACTTTTTTAAGTCTTTCTTCAAAATCTCCTCGATATCTAGAACCAGCTACTAAAGCAGATAGGTCTAAGGTATAAATTTGTTTTCCTTCAAGAGTTACAGGTACATCACCTGAAACAATTTTTTGAGCTAGTCCTTCAACGATTGCAGTTTTTCCAACTCCTGGCTCTCCAATCAAAACTGGATTATTTTTTGTTCTACGTGAAAGGATTTGCATAACTCTTTCGATTTCAGTAGTACGTCCGATAACAGGATCGAGCTTTCCTTCTTTTGCCATTCTGGTTAAGTTTCTACCAAACTGATCTAAGATAGCAGAACCGGTACTTGATCCTGGTCTCTCTCTACCACCAGTTGATGCTGACTGCTGTTTTTTACTTTCACCTGATGAGGAAATTAATTTAATTACAGTTTGTCTTACCTGCGAAAGCTCTGCTCCAAGCTTTTTAAGTACCTGTGCAGCTACACCTTCACCTTCTCTAATAAGACCCAAAAGAATATGTTCTGTGCCTATATAGTTGTGGCCTAATTGTAAAGCTTCTCTCAATGAAAGTTCTAAAACTTTTTTTGCGCGAGGTGTGAATGGAATATGTCCACTCGGAGACTGCTGCCCTTCGCCAATAATTTCTACAACTTCTGACCTCACACTATCTATGTTGATGTTAAGTTCGTCAAGGGCCTTTGCAGCATGTCCTTCTCCTTCTTGAATTAAGCCAAGAAGGATGTGCTCGGTACCAATATAATTGTGATTTAATCTTCTTGCTTCTTCTTGGGCAAGAACAACTACTCTTCTGGCACGATCTGTAAATCTTTCAAACATGTTCTCATATTAATAACTATCCGTTTATACACTTAAATGAAAATTACAAGTATTTATACATTTCACGTATTCTTTAACTATGGAAAGTAAAGAAATACAAAAAATCATTCCATTTGACGATTTGTGGGAAAATTTGGACAAACTAGAAGAACGGCTAATTGATGTTTCTAGTTCAAACGATGAATACCTATCTTCAATCTCACAATACTTAATAAAAGCTGGTGGAAAAAGATTTAGACCCATAATTTCACTTCTTTCGGGAAAATTTGGAGACGAAAAAAACTATATTAACAAAATTATAGATGCAGGTGTTGCAGTTGAGTTGATTCATATTGGAAGCCTTTATCATGATGACGTAATGGACAATGCTACAACACGAAGGGGTGTTGAAAGCTCAAATTCAAAATGGAATTCTAATTTATCTATATTGGCTGGAGACTATCTCTTAGCAAGATCATCTGAGTTAGCTGCCAAAAATTTAGGACTAGAGTCTGTGAAATTACTAGCTTCAACTTATGCAGAATTAGTAGAAGGACAAACTAAAGAATTAAATCTTTCATTTAACTTAGATCATGGCGTTGAGGACTACCTAAAAGTTATCGAAGGCAAAACAGCTAGTTTAATAAGAACAAGTGCAAGACTTGGTGCAATTGCAAGTAATGCAGACATAGAAATTATTGATGCTTTAAGTGAATGGGGTTGGAACTGTGGAATTATATTTCAAATATCTGACGATATTTTAGATTTAACTTCAGATGAGAAAACTCTAGGAAAACCATCTGGAAATGATATCTTGGAAGGAACCTATACTCTTCCAGTCTTGATTGCATTAGAAATGAATCGTGGAAAATATGAAGATATTTTAAAATCAATACAAAACGAGGAAGTTGAAATTAATTCGGTAATTAATGAATTTACAACTGATGAAATAATTAGTAACTCTAAAGATATAATTAATGACTACTTTAGTAAAAGCATTGAGTCAATATTTGAACTAAAAAACCATTCGTTATTTCCAGTTTTAGAGAATATAAACAATTATTTAATTAATAGAACGAATTAATTCTCTGGTTTTAAATGAGGAAAAGCAATTACCTCTCTTATTGAATCATTGTTTGTAATCATCATTACAAACCTATCTACACCAAAGCCTAATCCTCCAGTAGGAGGAAGTCCGAACTCTAAAGCTTCAATGTAATCACTATCTTCAACATGAGCTTCTTCATCGCCTTCAGCTTTTTTTTCTGCTTGGCTTTTCAATCTGTTTTCTTGGTCAACAGGATCAATCAATTCTGAAAATCCATTTGCTAATTCACTACCAAATGCAAAAAGTTCGAATCTCTCAGTGATCCCCTCTTTCTCATCACTTTCTCTAGCAAAAGGAGATACTTCTTTGGGATAATCAGTAACAAACACTGGGTCTACAATATCATGCTCAATATAATTTTCAAAAATGTCAAAAACAAGCTCTCCAACTGTGGTTGATTCAGATTCAATTTGATATTTTGACTCTAATAATGCCTTAACCTCATCAAGGTTTGAATCATGTGATACGTTTATTTCAAACTTATCATTAACCAATTCAAACATACTTTTTCTATCCCAAGGAAAACTAAAATCAGCAACTTTTTCATTGAATTCAATGCTTTTATCTACTTTTAAATTTTCAAGTACATATTGGCACATATTTTCAACCATATCCATGACTCCATTGACGTCTGTATATGCTTCATAACTTTCCATCATCGTGAATTCTGGTGAATGTGTTTGGTCAACTCCTTCATTTCGAAATACTTTTCCAAGCTCAAATACTTTTTCAAAACCTCCAATTATTAATCTCTTGAGATAAAGTTCAGGAGCAATTCGTAAATACATATCTATATTCATTGCATTGTGGTGGGTAGAAAAGGGTCTTGCTATTGCTCCACCTGCTTTTGGCTGGAGTGTTGGTGTTTCAACTTCAGTAAAACCCTCTGATGTCATGAATTCTCTGATTAACTTTAAAATATTAAATCTTGTTGAAATTGTATTCTTTGCATCTTCATTTACTACAAAGTCAAGATATCTTTGTCTAAATCTAGTTTCTTTGTCTTTAAGTCCATGCCATTTCTCAGGAAAATTTCTAAATGATTTTGTAAGTAATGAAAGATTACTTATGTATATTGATAGTTCTCCTTTTTTGGTTTTCATTATTATTCCAGAAACTCCAACAATATCTCCTACATCAAGATTTTGAAGATAATCAATTAGCTCTTCTGAAAGGTCTTTGTCTGAATAAACTAACTGAATTTTTCCAGTTTCATCTTTAAGATCAATAAATGTTAATTTTCCAAAGGATCTAATGCTTAAAATTCTTCCCCTTACTGAAGCATTTATATCTGTCTTAAAACCATTTTCTATATCTTTATGTTCTCTGTGAAGGAAATCTATAGGAGTAGAATTTTTAAAACTTGTTTGGAATGACTCAAGTTTACTATCTTTTATTTTTTGCTCTTTTTCTTTTCTTAAAGAGTAAATTTCATTCTCTGATTTAGATAAGTCACTCACAACTACAGCTTAATTATTTAATTTAAATATTTCTTCAAGACCAACTAATGTTAGGTTTTCTATATATTCAACATTAACATTCAGAATCGGTTGAACCACTTTACTTAATCCACCAGTTAAGATAATTTTTGGTTCAATATCTATTTCTAATATTATCTTTTCGACCATTGAATCAATCATTGAAGCATGCCCCATAATTAATCCGCTTTGTATAGCTTCGTATGTGTTTTTTCCAATAACTTTGTTAGGAGTATCAAGTTCGACCGATTTTAGTGATGCTGTTTTTAAAGTTAATGCATCAAGACTTATTTTGATTCCAGGAGCTATAGATCCTCCAAGATATTCCTTATTTTTACTGACTACATCAAAAGTTGTAGCTGTACCAAGATCAATTACCACAGTATCAGTTTCAGTTATGAGATATCCTGCTACTGAATTAGCAATCCTATCTGGACCAAGTTCTTTTGGGTTGTCGATATTAACTTTTAATCCAGTCTTAATTCCAGGACCAACAATAACTGGTTCTAAATTTAAATATTTACGAATAGCTTCACTAAAGCTATTCGTAGCCTGTGGGACAACAGAGCAAATGATAGCGCCTTCAATATCTTTCTTAACTTCACTTTTAATTTGAAAAGTTGAATTAAAAAGAGCTAATAATTCGTCTGGTGTATTTGTGTCTCTCGTTGTAAATCTGTAGGAATCCCAATTATCTTTACTTCCTATCCCTACTGTGGTTTCTGTATTGCCAATATCTACAGCAATTATGTTCCTCATTGTATTACCTCCATATTGTCAATTAATCGAATTCCTTCTACATAAGCAGCAGTAATTAACAATAATTTCTCCTGATTTTTATCTGGTGTTTCAAAATATTTTGGGTCTACAAAATTTAAATAATCATACTCAATATCATTTTCATTGAATAATTCTTTGCCAAAAGCTTCAGCTTGTTGAATGTCTTGATTTTGAAAGAAGTGTTCTTTTGTATTCTTGAGAATTTGAAAAATATTCCTAGCAATATTAATACCGCTTTTAGATAGTAAACGATTTCTACTACTCATAGCTAATCCATATTCATCTCTAATTATTTCTGCTTCTATTATTTTTAAATTATTGCTTTTATTAGCAAAAAATTCTTTAACTAGATAAAGTTGTTGAGCGTCTTTTTTTCCAAAAACTGCTGATGTTGGGTTTACTAATTCAAACAACCTGTTGACAACAGTTAAGACCCCGTCAAAATGACCTGGCCTGTGAGCGCCTTCAAACAAACTTCCTTTTTCTCCAGATTTTATTCCATCTAGTTCTACAAAATCTTTTGGGTAAATGTAATTTTCATCTGGTACGAATATATAATCAACTTCCTCTTTTCTTAAGAGTTCTATATCTTTATCAAGGTCAATCGGATAATTATCGTAATCACTTTCATCATTAAATTGCCTTTTATTAACAAAGATCGAAACAATTGTTTTGCCATTTGTAGACTGCTTTCCAAGTTTAACTAATGACAAATGTCCTTTATGCAATGCTCCCATTGTTGGAATAAAACATTTCTCTTCAAGAAATATTTTTTTATCGATTTCATTTATTATTCTTGTCATATCGTGCCCTAAATATGGTGCCCGTACTTACAAATTTATATTACCTACTCTTTTAACTTTTTGACCATTAATTTTATATTCAGATTTATTCAACTCTAGCTCTAAAACTTCATATAAAGGCTCTATTACAAATAATCTATTTTTCCAGTCATAATGTGGAATAGTCAGGTTATCTTGATTAACTTCGTAATTGTTAAAAAATATGATGTCTATGTCAATTAATCTAGGTCCATATCTAAATGTGGATTCTCTCCCCATATCATTTTCTATTATCTTTATGCTTTCCAGCAATTGGTCTGGAGACCCTTTGTAATCAACTTCCAAAATCATATTTAAAAAACTATTTTGGTTTTCAAAAAGTAATGGTTCTGTTTCATAAATAGAAGAAGATTTAACAATTTTCATTTTTTTAGAAAGTTTCACTATTGCTTTAGTAAGGTTGTCAGCTCTATCTCCGATATTTGAACCTAAAGAAAGATAAATACTATTTAAATTTTTCACTGTAAGTAACTGATAAATTATTTGTTTTTTCTTTCAAAATAGTATCTGGTTTATGAACTGTCACAATGATTTCAAATATTTTTACATTACTTTCGGAATTATATTTTTTATAAATTTCTTGGGTAATTTTTTTTGATAATGTCTCGATGAGGTTAAAGCTTTCAGTTTTGACAATTCCAATTACATCATCCACTACGTTTTCATAGTTAATTGTGTCATATATTTCATCACCTTGAAAAGTATCTATAGTAATTTTTACATCTACAAGGAATTTTTGATCACTTGACTTTTCAATTTCGTAGATTCCGTGTTTTCCTGATGTTTTGATCCCAAGAATATTTATGTCATATGACATTTTTTAAGTATTTGGAATAAGGGCAATAGCCTTTGGAGATAGTGGCTTTTCTAATATCTTTTCTAATATTGTTCTAGCTAAAATTGGATCGTCTAAAAGTTCAGAATAAATTAAATATCCAGCAAGTATACCTGGCACCTCTTCATCTAAGTACTCTCTGTGTATTAGAAGCTTTCTTTCTTTGTCTGATAGTGCTTCTTTTATTGCCTCAAATATTATATTTAATGACTCCTTTGGGACATCATCTGCAAGAGGATAGTGGTAAGTCCTGAATCCTACCTCTTGATAGTTCTTTAAATTGAAATCTGAGTCTAACAAAGAGAAAATTGCATTTATTCCTTGACTCTTAATCCACTGGATTTCTTCTTCTCTTCTAATTTTCCTTGGTGTTAATCCACCACCACCAATACATTCAGAAACTGCTAGTTTTCCTTCAATAATCCAGTTAAAGTCATTTGGTTTTAAACCAGCCATATTTCCTTTCTGTAAACACAATAATAGCTTACACTAATTACTAATTTGTTAGATGCATTCTCACTAGTGAAACCCCAGAATCAACGCAGTGTTTAAATAAATCAGAATTTGACATTGGAATATTTTTAATAAATTTCTTTTTTGAATACCCAACAATCAAGGGAAAGTTTTCTTTAAGTTCTTTGATATTAAGCAATAAATCAACAGAGTCAGATAAATTTTTACCAAACCCTAAACCTGGATCAATTGCGATTTGTTCTTCCCTAACTCCCAAACTTATTAGTGATTTTATTTTTGAATTTAGGTGTTCCTTTACTTCCTTGACGACATCTTTATAAATCATTTTATGATGCAAAGATTCTGATTTAGGATGTCTATGAACTAAGATGATTTTTGATTTTGAATCAACGGCTAATCGAATCATTTCTTCGTTCATGAAGCCACTTACATCATTGATTATTTCAAAATTATTTTCAACTGCATGTTTTGTAACAATTGGATTAAATGAATCAATTGAAAATGAAAATTTATTTTGATTTATATTTATAAAATAATTTAACCTTTTAATCTCCTCTTCAGTTGTAACACTATCAAATCCTGGTTTTGTTGAAGCACAACCAACATCAATAAAATTGATATTTTTTTGTTTTGCTGAATTCAATAACTTATTTAATTTAGCGTCCTTATTAAATACACCATCACCTGAAAATGAATCATTAGATAAATTTATAATTCCTAATATTTTTGAATTATCTAAAGATAATGCACGATTCCAATTGGACAATTTCTAAAAATTTAATATGGCTTCATTACGAAGCGTGTGGTCGATTTCGTAGATTCCAGTACTGTAAGTTGTTTCAAATTCAGTTTGGGAATTTTCAATATTTAACAAACTTGAACACATGTGATTTGCACTTATTTTTACCATTACTCCTTTAGGATCAAGTGCATTTTGGATTTCAATTGCTATATTTTTTGTTAGAGTTTCCTGCAAAGTTAAATTATTTGAAAGTATATTTACGAGTTCACTAAATTTAGAAACTCCCGCTATTTTGCTATTTGGATAAACAGCTATATTGACCAAGCCTGTAAAAGGAAGTAAGTGATGCTCACATAAGCTAACAAAATTTATTCCTTTTAAGTAGATAGGTTGATTATGTTCTACGTTGTCAAGATTAGTTAAAATTTCAGATGGTAAGTGTGATTTGTGTAATTTTAACTCTATTTGATCAAGAAACTTTTTGGAAAGTTTCATTATTTCCTCTTCTGATTTGTCAGTCTTTGTTTTTAAAAATTCGAAAAGAGCAATCTCAATATTGCTCTTAGTTTCATTTATAGAACTCATTAAGCAAGCCTTAGGCTTTTTCCAGAACCGGTTATTTTAACTTTTGCAATAGTTTTAAAAATATCTGCTACTTCGTCTTTGTTTAATGTCTCTTTTTCCATTAACTGTTTGACCATTGCATCCATTTGTTTCTTAAATTTCTTCAGAATCTTTCCAGCAATTACATGTGCATCGTTTAACAAATTTCTTACTTCGTCGTCAATAGAAGAAGCTATTTCATCGGAGTAATCTTGTTGTCTTCCGTAATCTCTTCCTAGAAATACTTCATTAGATCCTTTTCCGTAAAGCATTGGCCCTAGCTTTTCACTCATCCCAAATTCCATAACCATTCTTCTTGCAATGTCTGTGGCTTTTTCTATGTCGTTTGAAGCACCTGTTGTAGGATCAGCAAAAATTAATTCTTCTGCCACTCGACCTCCCATCAACATTGCAAGCCTATCTTTAAGCTCAGCTTTGGATGAAAGATACTTTTCACTATCAGGAAGTGCTTGAGTATAACCTAAAGCTCGACCACGGGGAATAATGGTAACTTTGTGGATAGGATCAGCATTAGGAAGAGCCCATCCAACTAAGGCATGGCCTGTTTCATGATAAGCGATAATTAATTTTTCTTCTTCGGTCATTATTTGGCTTTTCTTTTCTGGACCAGCCATGACCCTATCTATGGAATTTTCAATATCTGCAATACCAATCGTTTTTTTATTTTTTCTTGCTGCTAATAAAGCTGCTTCATTTAATAAATTTGCTAGATCGGCTCCAGTAAAACCGGGTGTTTGTTTTGCTAATGTTTCAAAATTGACATTTTTTGCTAATGGCTTATCTTTTGCATGAACTTTAAGTATTTGTGTTCTTCCAGATAAATCTGGCCTACCAACAATGACTTGTCTATCAAATCTACCGGGCCTTAGAAGTGCAGGGTCTAAAACATCTGGTCTATTAGTCGCAGCCATAAGGATTACGCCCTGATTTGCTTCAAACCCATCCATCTCAACTAAAAGTTGGTTTAATGTTTGCTCCCGCTCATCATGACCTCCGCCTAAACCAGCCCCTCTCATTCTTCCAACTGCGTCAATTTCATCGATAAAAATTATTGCTGGAGATGCTTCTTTAGCTTTTTTAAATAGATCTCTAACTCTACTTGCTCCAACTCCGACAAACATTTCGACAAAATCTGATCCTGAAATACTAAAGAATGGAACTCCTGCCTCTCCTGCTACTGCTTTTGCTAAAAGAGTTTTTCCGGTTCCCGGTGGTCCAACAAGTAGAACTCCTTTTGGAATCTTTGCACCTAATTTATTAAATTTTTCTGGAGACTTTAGGAATTCTTTAATCTCTTCAAGTTCTTCTTTCGCTTCTTCTACACCAGCGACATCTTTAAAAGTTACTTTTGGAGATTCTTCATCTAGTTCTTTTGCCTTTGATTTTCCAAATTGCATTATTTGATTTCCGTTTGATCTAACCTGGGAAAACATATAAAACATGAAAGCAGCTAAGAATAGCCAAGGTAAAAATGCAAAAAAGTAGTCCTGAAATCCTGCAGGTTCTGTGTCTGTATTTAAAATAATATCTTGATCTACAAGGAGTTGAAAGACTTCTCCTTCAAAACCTTCTGGATACTCTGTTTGATAAATTGTGTCATCATTATTTAATTTAAATTCAACAAGATTGGACTGTTCTTTTATAGTTGCTTCAGATACATTTCCAGACTGTATGTCATTTTTAAATATTGTGAAAGATTTACTTTCTGGTGAGTTTACAGTTGAATTATATTGCTGTACTCCAAAAAATATTAAAAGACCAAGCCCAACATAGAGAAGAAAAGACCTGTTATTACTTTTGTTTTCTTTTTTATTTTCCATCTTCTTAATTTAATACTGTTGAGTTTAAAAGCAATAGTGAGATTTATGACAAAACGCCAAGGTAAGGGAGTTCTCTATATTTTCCTTCGTAATCGAGACCATATCCAACAACAAATTCTGGTCCTATCTCAAATCCTGAATATTTTATGTCTACTGGTTCAGTTGCAACATCTTTTTTTATAAACATACACAATATTTCAATGGTTTTTGGGTTTCTAGATTCAAGCAAATTTTTTAAGTGAGATATAGTCAAACCTGTATCAAAAATATCTTCAACAATTAATATATTTTTTCCAGTTATATCTATATCTAAATCCTTATCAATTTTTATTTGACCAGTAGATTTTGTTCCTTCATAAGATTGGATGCTCATAAATTCGAATGTTACATCTACATTGAGCTGCTTTGCTAAGTCGCTGATCACAATAAACGCACCTTTTAGGATTCCAACTATTACAAGTTCTTCTCCCGAGTAGTCTTTGTTGATTCTTTCAGCTAGTTCTTTAACTTTTTGTTCAATTTCATCTTGTTCAATTAGGACTTTAGATACTTTCAAAATTGCTCTTTTCTATTGAAGTTGTAATTATATGTTTGTTGTTTTCTGAATCAAAATCTTTTACTAAATCACTTTTTCTAACCCCTGGAATCCATATGACTTCATTTGCAATTTTTGCAATAGGCCAAACTTCTCTGAGAGGTTCTTTAACTCCAAAAGACCTCAATACCTCAGATACTTTCTGTGATGAACCATTAATTGAAATCTTGTCACCACTAGAGATTGAGGATAGATTGAAATTTTCCACGAAATTTTGCGGTACTCCAAGTTTCCAGTTGTTTGAATAATTACATTTTGTAGCTTGTTGAAAATTAAAATAACCGAAAGTCATATCTTTATCAGAATTTAATTTCCACATTTCTTTTTCAATAAATACAACTAAACCAGATTGATTAGAAACCACCCAGTTTTTGTGATAACTTACATGGCTTCCACTAGTAATTGATGAAAATATTTTTTTCAAATCATCTCCTTGGAGGCCACTTTGTCCAATAGATGAAGAGATTAAAGAAATTAAGTAATTTGATCTTGAATCATTTTCCTGAATAAGTAAAAGCGGTACCTCAAAATATCCTTTTGCAAACTTAATAAATTTTCTTACTTCTACTTTATTTTCAAGCAGCACCTCTATTTCCAAAATTAAATTGAAAATTTTTTTATTTATCTCTCCTGGAAATCTTTCATCTACTTCTGGTATTAGTTGGTTTCTAATCCAATTTCTAGAAATTTCATTATTTTGGTTTGTAGTATCTTCAGTAAATGCAATATTATTTTTTATTGCATAATCTTGGATCTCAGACTTCTTTGTATTTATTAATGGTCTTAATAAATTTTCATTTTCAGCTTTGATTGATGTTAGCCCTTTTAGCCTGGTGCCCCTAAATAGATTAATCAAAAAAGTTTCAACTTTATCATCTTTATGATGACCTGTTACTAATATTTCATTTTTTTTAAGATTATCAAATAATAGACCGTACCTTTTTTCTCTCATTTTTGTTTCGGAGGCGTTTTCTTCTAAATCTGTAATTATATTTTCATGGCTTGTTTCAAGATTTTTTGCAATTTCTTCAGCAGATTTTTGTAATAAACTAGAGTCTTTCTGATTATGATTAACAAAAATTGTTCTATAAGACAGATTTAGTTCATTAAAGATTGAAGCTAATACCGCACTATCAACACCTCCGCTAAGTGCTAAAACATATTCATTGTTCTTATTAACTAATTTGAGTATCTTATTTTTAATATCTGTCATAAAGAAAAAGTTTTTTTATTTCTCTATAACCTTATATCTTTTTCGAGTTACTTGTCTGAAATATTGAATAACGTTTCCAAGAATTACTAATGTTGCTATAGCAACAGTTGTTGGAATTAAAAATCTGTAGGTCCATGCTACATCTTCAATTTGCTCTGGTGGCTCTTCAACCACGATCGCTGGAGTTGGTACTTCTCCTTCAGTATGGTCGTCTGCAATTACAATTCCTGCAGGAGAGAACAAAATTAATAAACCCAAAATTAAAAGAAACTTTTTCACAATATGAGACTACTAAAAGAAATTAGAAATAAGAAGAATTTAATGATTTTTATTTACCGATTGCTAAATGTTTAATCTGTATTTTTCAGAAAATTTAATCAACTTAGTTTGATTTATGTCTTTTACTTTGTAGTCTTCAATGTCTTTTGGAACATTCACAGATTTTTTTAGTGTTGTTAGTTCTTTAAATAGTTTTAAAAGTTCAAAATTGTTAGATATAGTTTCAGCATGCCTCTCACCACCTCTAACTGTCTTTTTCCAATTGTCTACATCATTTAAAATTAAATCAATATTTTCATATTTTTGAAGAAGCAAAGCTGCAGTCTTTTGACCTATTCCCTTCATTCCTGGAATTCCATCAGAACTATCTCCTGTAAGAGCAAGAAAATCCGGTATCTGATTTGGCAAGATACCAAATTTTTCTTTTACTCCTTTATCGTTTGTAAAAGTTTTATACCTAGTCGAATACATTACAACTTCATCTCCCTTTACACATTGCATTAAATCTTTATCTAATGATCCAATTATGATCTTTATATTTTTGTCACTAAATTGTTCACATACCGATGCAATTCCATCATCAGCTTCATATTTCTTCATAGACAAAAGGGTTATTCCAAGTAATTTTGTTACTTCCTCTGCTAGAGGAAATTGATTAAGGATATCCGGATCAATATCGTTACTGGATTTATAACCGTCATAAAGCTCATTACGAAATGACTCAACTGTTGAATCAAAAGATACGCACAAATATTCATATTGTTTTTTTAAGGAGTTGAGGTGAGTTATATATCCCTTTAATGCTCCAACTTCAGTTCCACCTGGTGAAATTCTACTTGGGTAACCAAAATGCGACCTAAATAATTCATATGTACCATCAACAATATATAGCTCCATATTTTGATTTTACTTCATGAAAATAAATCGTGGAAAGCAAAAATCCCGATTGATCTTGCGACCCTTCGGGATTTCTTCTTTTCTATCTTTCGATTTCTTTTCCGATAGTGTTCTATAAATATACGTTAGTTTTTGTTCTTATGCAAGATATTTACTAATCTATTTTTCGCGAGGTTTTTAGTTCCAATTTTGTTTTATTTTGTGCTATCTAAAGCCTGCGAAAGATCCTCAAGAATGTCTTCAATGTCTTCTATTCCTATTGAAAGCCTTATAAGCTCAGGAGGAGAACCAGCAGCTATCAGCTGATCATCATCTAATTGTGAATGTGTAGTTGTTGCAGGATGAATTGCAAGAGACCTTGTGTCTCCAACGTTAGCCACATGTCTAAACATTTTTAAATTATCTATAAACTTTTGACCAGAATCTTTACCTCCTTTAATCCCGAACACAACCATAGTTCCGCCTGTACCCTTCAGATATTTTTGAGAAAGATCATATGCAGGATCGTCCTTTAATCCAGGAAAACGTACCCACTCAACGAGCTTGTGATCTAATAAGAATTCAGCAACTTTGATTGCATTTTCACAATGTCTCTCCATTCTCAATCCAAGAGTTTCAAGACCACTCATTACTTCAAAGGCTGTATCTGGCGACATATTTGCACCCAAATTTCGTAATGGAACAGTTCTTAATCTTAGAGAGTAAGCAACATTGCTTAAATCTCCTAAGTCATGACCCCATCTCATTCCCCCATAGCTAGTGTCTGGTTTGTCATAAAGAGGAAAATTTCCATTGCCCCAGTTAAATCCCCCTTTTTCAATAACCGCTCCTGCAATTACCCTGCCATGACCAGACATCCATTTAGTTAATGAGTAGACAACAATATCTGCTCCGAAATCAAAAGACTTTTGAATTGCAGATGTTGTAAAAGTAGCATCAACAATTAGGGGGATGCCGTTGGCGTGAGCGATTTCAGATAAGGCTGTGATGTCTGCAACAACAAGTCCTGGATTGGTAATTGTCTCGCAATATATAGCTCTAGTTTTTTCATCAATACTTTCTTCCACTGCTTTGAAATCAGTTATATCTACTTTTTTTGCATTTATTCCGTATTCGGGAAGTATGTTATCAAACATTGTGTAGGTTCCCCCATAAAGTTGGCTTGCAGATATAAAGTTGTCCCCTTGGCTCATGATATTTATTAGAGAATACATAACTGCAGATGTACCAGAAGATAAAGCAACACACATAGCACCATCTTCTAAAGCAGTAAGCCTTGCTTCTAGAGCACCAACAGTTGGATTCCCAATTCGAGAATAAATGTTTCCAAACTCTTTTAAAGCAAACAAACTAGCAGCGTGTTCCGTATTGTTGAATTGATAAGCAGTTGTTCTATAAATTGGAACAGTTATAGCCCCTTCTGCATCAGCATCTGAATCCCATCCAGCATGAATGAGTTTTGAATTAAATTTCATTAATTTTCTCCTTTTTATAGGAGAAGGATTTGACTACTTAGTTGCATTTCTGCCACATCTTCAAGCACCTTGGATAGTCTTCCAGGTTGCCGAGGTCTTAACCTTCTCTTTATGTTCTTAAAAATTATATCAAAAGTTTTTAAGACTTCTAAATATTTTCTATTTTTTCCCAATTTCTATCATCGTGACCAAAATGGGAAAAAAGTGTATCTATTCGATAATTGACATTTATTAGGTTGAGTCTTTCAATTATTGCTCCAGGTTTCATGTCAAACTTATTAACAAAGTCTTTAATGACATTTTCTTTAACATTTGAAGTATCGAAAGTGTTAACTGTCAATTCATACGGTTCTGCTTTCCCTATAGCATAAGAAACTCTTACAAGACATTCATCAGCAAGTTTATGAAAAACAATATTTTTTGCTAAGTGTCTTGCTGCGTAGGCAGCTGATCTATCAACCTTGCTAGGGTCTTTACCCGAAAATGCTCCACCGCCTACAGGTACAGATGGACCATATGCATCTACTACAATTTTTCTACCTGTTAAACCAGTATCACCTGCTGGGCCTCCTTTGATAAAAGACCCTGAAGGATTTAAATCCAATTGAAAATTCTGATTTACGTGTTTTGCTACAATTTCTGACACCTGATCGTGAAGTTTTTGAATATTAATCTCTTTTTTATGTTGAGTTGACACAACTACTTTTGCTTTATCTCCTCCGGTGGTTACTTGAACTTTTGAATCAAGGTCAAGCATTGGGTCTGAATTCTGTAAATCCCACAATGTCTTTTGTATATTTCTAGAAATATCAAATGTCGGAGGCATAAATGACTCTGTTTTATTAGTTGCAAATCCAATCATTATTCCTTGGTCTCCTGCTCCTTGGTCTTCGTCTTCTTCTACTGCTGCCCTAATTTCTTCTGACTGTGGTGTTAGTTCGTTGTAAATAGATAATCTATCAAGATCAAAATCTTCAAAACTAGTTTTTATAGTTTTGTTTAGTGCTTCATGAACAATTGTTTTAATGTCTTCTGTAGAAATATTTGCAATTTCACTTATTTCTCCACCAACCATTACTAGACCACCATCTTTGGTTCCAGTTAAAACTGTTTCTACAGCCACTCTTGATGAAGGATTGTTTTCTAAAGCTTTGGTTAAAACATAATCTGAAATTAAATCTGCTATTTTATCTGGATGTCCAGGAGATACAGTTTCTGCTGTGACATATTTAAACAATTAAAACTCCTTATTAAACAAAAGGAAAAAAGCCATTTTTTGTTGAAATAACCACATCAAAAAGCACCTTAGTTGGCAATCTAGGTTGCTGAGGCTTCCCTCTCTTTATGCAAAACTCATAGTAATAAAATTTATGTTTTTTTCAAAGAACATATGTAAAAGTTTAAGTTACTAAGTTAGCTAACCTTCTTATATGCTTAGCGAGATAAAAAAAATTTCAAGCCTCCTTTTGTCTGTAGCTTTTTCTTCGATAGGTTTTATAGCTTCTATTACTGTAACCGTACTTGCTGCAAGAGAAGTTTCTAGCAATCCACTTTTTGTTGGTTTTCCAAATGCAGTAGGGGTAGGGGGTGCAGTCTTAGGAACTCGAATGATATATTTAATTTCAAAAAATAATTCTCAACTTAACGCTTTGGCTTTTACCTTTCTAATTGGTGCTTTTGGAGGGGCAATTATGTTTTATAGCCTTATAGTTGACTCGTTTGTACTGCTGTTATTTGGGGCTTTTATCCTAGGGATTGGCCAGTCAGCAACACTTCAAACTAGATACGCTGCTTCATTTGTTGCTAGTGAAAAATTTAAGGCTACTGCTTTGTCTCTCGCAGTCTGGTTTTCAGTTTTTGGATCTGTATTTGGACCACGTATGGTTGGAAGCTATTCTAATTTTTTTGAAAATATATTTAACTCAGAACTAATAGTTGGTTATGTAATTGCATTAGTTGGGATGCTATTTGCAGCATCTTCTCTATTTATATTTACCTCAAAAAAAAGTATCTTAAGAAGTCCAAGTAATTTAGAGAGTGAATTAAATAATCAAAATTCTAATAAGAAAAATGGTAACTTATTATCACTACTTTTAGTTTTAAATCATTTCACAATGGTTGTAATAATGTCCGCTACACCATTGCATATACAAGATATAGGTG
>LUMR01000158.1_pt1 | contig 28961 bp, 35 predicted proteins | sample 730041 | NCBI WGS metagenome assembly LUMR01 (sample SAMN03860258, study PRJNA289734) | marine metagenome | biome: seawater column; feature: ocean; material: water; isolation source: Red Sea water column Station 12 - depth 10m | place: Saudi Arabia: Red Sea | collected 2011-10-15 | depth 10 m | reverse complement strand
GGAAATAAACAGCTTATTAAATAGTAAAGCATTCCAGCCTGAACAGCCAAAATTTATTCGTCAAGGTAACTCCTCGAAGGTTAATTCAGCAATAAGTGATATTATAAATGGGAATGCCAGTGGCTTAATTACATTTGGTTTGAACCCTGTATTTACAACTTTTAAAGGAGCTGAATTAAATGAAGCAATTAGTCTTAATGTTTTACCTAAAAGAGATGGAACAATAATTTTTTGATTAAATTGGCTTTCGTTCAATTTGTCTGTGATCTGCTTTGCTATTTCACATTGAGTTTCGTCATAATAGCCTATCAATGATCGGTATTGAGATCCTCGATCTGGGCCTTGTTGATTTAAAGTTGTTGGATCATGAATTTGATAAAAAAACTCCACAAGGTTGGTATATGAAACGAGATTTTCATCAAATTTTAAGAAAACGACTTCGGCATGATTTGTATTACCTTTGCAAACTTCTTCGTAAGAAGTTTTATCAGTTAAGCCTTGTGAGTAGCCTACTTGGGTTTCAATCACACCTTTGATCTCAGAAAATTTTTTTTCAGGCCCCCAAAAACATCCTGCTCCAAATAATGCTTTAGACATTATCTTTTCCTTTTAGTTGTGTCTTTTGGGCACTTCTTTGGTGAATTCTCTTTCTCCAAATTTCATAGCTTTTTTGTTTAATATTTTTTTTCATAATTTTTTTAACATCACCCTCATCAATTTCATAAATTTTTTTGATATGACTAAAATCTGTTTGATCATCCCAAGCCATTTGAATTATTTCGCTAATCTGAGATTGATTAAATTTCATACTTAATGATACAAATCTGGGATATTTTCAGATCTATAACAATTTGAAGCATAACCTTGTTCTTGGGTAACAAACTTAAACAGTTTTCCTGCATGCGGTTGTCTTTCTGCTTCAATGTCGTTGAGACCAACAGATGCAGTTGTAATAAAAAGCTCATTGAGATTTTTCCCACCAAAAGTGCAACTTGTTACTTTTGAAACAGGAAGTTGTAAAATTAATTTAAGTGAACCTTTTTTATCAAAACAACAAACCTTGCCACTTCCCCACATTGCTACCCATAAGTTACCATTTTTATCAACTGTCATTCCATCTGGGTTTCCATCGATTTTGTTCATTGAAAGAAAAACTTTTTTATTTATTCCATTGCCTGACAAATCATTGATAGAAAAAATATAAATAATTCTTTTTATAGAGTCAGTTACATAACCTACATTTCTCTCGTAGTCAAAAACTGGTCCATTTGAAATAATATAAGAGTTATCTGAGTATATTGGTTTTAAATTGGAGTCATGACATATAACTTTTCCAGTCTGAGACTTTTGTTGAATATCCATTGTTGATATCCAAATTTGTCCATTTAAATCTATGTCTGCATCATTAATCCTGTTATTTGGACTATCAAAATTGATCTTTGTTAGAAGCTGTTTTTTAGATAATGAGGGATGAATTGAATAAAGAGAGTCGTATGAACTCATGATATAATTTTTATTATCTTGTAAAAGAATATTGGTGACACCGTCTTGTACTGAATATTGACGTTCTTCGTTATTATCTTGATCAGTTTCAATTATTTTATTTTCATAAATATCCACCCATAACAGCTTATCGTGCCTCCAATCCCAAATTGGTCTTTGACCTAGAACACTTTTATATGATTGATGGCAAACAGACGGTTGCTCGTATTTAATTCTCACAAAGATGATTATAAACTAAATATTTAGATGAAAAAAGTATGTTGGAGATTTGTTTTGATTGTCTTATCGTGTTTTTAATATAGAAATTGCATGAGCAATTTGTGTTCTTATTGATTTAAGAGTTTGATGAATTTAGTTAAATTATCTAAATATTTTATTTTTATTTCTTTTCTGATTATAGCAACAAGCTGTGAAACAACTGATGTAGAAGAGAAAGTAATAAAACCAGAGCCTGTACCTAAAATTATATATACCCCTGAAGTAGAGGAAACTGTTGAGGAAAGTGATGAAATTGTTGAGCATTTCAAAGGTGTAGAACTATTTTTAAATAAATCGCTAAATGATTTAATTTTAAAATATGGAAAAGTTGATTTTTCAAAAATTGAGAGTGTTTATGAATTCCACAGATATAACACTGATAATTGTAGAATCTTTATACAAAATAGATCTGTAGATAAAACAATAATAAACATTACGATTTACAACTATAAAAAGAATTTGTTTATCGAAACATACTCAAAAGATTTGTGTACTGATATTTAAAATAGATAATTGTTTAATAACAAATAATATAATTCTTAATTATGAAATTTAAGTATGGGATATTTATTTTATTTTTCTCAATAAATTGTTTTGCTCATCATCCAGGAAATCAGATAGATGCTGATAAGCCTTACCCTTCAATTAATTTAACAGTCATCAAAGATAAAATTGATGGTTACAATATTTTTATAGATTTAAAAAATTTTAATCTAAACCCTTCAGAAATTGGAGGTGAAAATATTTCAAACTCCGGATATTTACAGCTTTTTATAAATGATATAAGAATCACAAGAATTTATTCTGACTGGGTACACGTACCTCAACGTTTTTTTAATCTGAAAGAAAACTTTATCAAAATTACAATTCATTCCTATCTCCATGATCAGTTTACTATTAAGGGGAAACCAATAGAACACATAGTAAAAGTTATCGATAATTAAATTTAAATTAAAGAATTTAAAAAAACTTACTCTATGTACAAAAGTTAAATGAATTTCGGATTTTCTAAAAATAAATAGTTACTCAAGCTTTATAAGGAAGTGAAGAGTGATGCAAAACTATTTTTAATATATCGTTTTCAGTTTTTTTATATCCCCAGCTCTTATCAACTTTGACAGAGGTTCCTTCTTTGTTTATCAACGTTACCCAACCCATCCACATTGCTACATTTTGATCTATAAACACAGATGATGTTTCTGATTTGACTTCGAGCCAATCTTTAATTCCAAAACCACTGTCTGTTGGGTACTTTGGGTTATTTCCAACAAAGTATGAAAGTGCTCCCTCTTTGTCTAATCGAAATGTTTGATTACCGCCACTAAGAGTTGGTTTAAATAATACTGATCCTAACTCAAACCCATAAAGATTATCTAACATTTCGTTTGCAACTAAAGTAGCTTGATCAATACCTTTTTTTTCATAAGCCTGTGAAATTGCAATCATGCTCTCTCCCCAAGCAGTACGAGCATTCGTTAAATCATTTTCATTTATTGTCATTGGCTATGTGTTATTTCATATTTATAAAAATGATTATTCATTTAATACGATTAACGATAAAATTAACAAGACTCGACATATATAGCAAGGGTTCCCTCTTTTTATTAAAGAAACTTTGCATTGCTTTGTAATTTCTATCTTGAATCAGTTTTAAATACTTAATACATTCAGTACGATTAAGCTTATATGCAATATTTGCTTTTTGTGAGTCTTTTTTAATTTTCTTTCCAACTTTTTTCTCATTGCCCCATCTATCAAGCATATCATCAGTAACTTGAAAAATTTTTCCAATTGTATCTCCAATTTTTTTTAGCTCTCTTTTTTTATTTAAATTTAATTTTTTTACAGTTAGAAGAAGATTGAAACATAAACTGAATAATGCACCTGTTTTTAAAAGATGCATTGTCTCTATATCCTTTATTGTTGAATTTTTTTTCATGTAAATATCCATGGATTGTCCAGCAATCAAACCCTCCAAACCGTTAGCTTTTGAAAGCATCTGTATTGATTTGATTTTCTGATTATCAGAGAGATTTTTTGACTCTGCTAGCGTTTTTACTGATAAAACTTGAAACATATCTCCAGCTAAGACAGCAGTTGCCTCATCAAATTTTTTATGCACAGTTAATTTACCCCTTCTATAGTCATCGTTATCCATAGACGGTAAATCATCGTGGATTAGTGAGTGCAGGTGAACACATTCTATCGAAAGGGCAAAGTCATCTAATATTTTCGGCTTAATATTTAAATATAAACCCATTCGACAAAGCAAGAACGGTCTAATCCTCTTTCCACCAGTTTTGGCAAAATAAATCATTGCCTTTTTAATTCGTTTATCGGGTGACTTTAATTTTTGGATATGTCTAATAAGCTTTTTATCAAAATTCAAAGAAAATGATTTGATTTGCTTTTTCTCAAAGTTTTCACTTATTTTCATTTAATTACAAGTTATCCAAGTAATGAGAGGTGTGATTATCGAAAATGAATACAATTACACCTATAAAAACAAGGTAAACAAAGAAATTAATGATTTTCTTAGTTTTTTTGTTATTTATGTAGCTTTTATTGAATTTCAGTATTATCCATAGCAATAGTGTGGATAAAAAGAATAAAAACCCATTAAACAGTACACTATCTTGAAAAATAGCCATTTTTTTACCCACTATACTCCCAAAATATATTAATAAAAGTCATATTAGGTATTTTTTTTTTGCAATTTATACCTATAATCCCCTGAAATTAACAAATCCTTACATTTAGGATTCTGTTATAAGTTTTAGAACTTAAGAAAAGGAGTACTCAATGATTAAGTTTTTAAAATCTATGGCTATCCCAACAGCTGCTCTAGTAGCACTGCCAGGAATAGCTTCTGCAAGCGTTGGCTTAGCGCCAGACGACTTTGTTGGGATATCTTTTTGGGTTATCTCAATGTGTATGGTTGCCGCTACTGCATTCTTTTTCCTAGAAACTAACAACGTATCAGGTAAGTGGAAGACATCTCTTGCACTTGGTGGTCTTGTTTGTCTAGTTGCCGCAGTACACTACTTCTATATGAGAGAAGTATGGGTAACAACAGGTGATACACCTACTGTTTATAGATATGTTGACTGGTTAATCACTGTTCCATTACAGATGATTGAATTCTACATTATCCTTGCTGCAGTTGCTGCAGTGTCAGCTGGTATTTTCTGGAGACTGTTAATCGGTACTTTAGTGATGCTTGTTGCTGGTTATGCTGGTGAAGCTGGCTTCATCAACGCATGGGCAGGATTCATTGTAGGTCTAGCTGGTTGGGCATACATTTTATATGAAATTTTTGCTGGTGAAGCTGGTAAAGCTGCTGCTGACAAATGTCCTGCAGCTGTTCAAACAGCTTTCAACACAATGAGATGGATCGTTACAGTTGGTTGGGCAATTTATCCATTAGGATATTTCTTCGGTTACTTAACTGGAGGAGCTGATGCTGTAACTCTAAACGTTATCTATAACGTTGCTGACGTTGTGAATAAGATTGCTTTTGTCGCAGTTATTTGGGCTGCTGCTGTAGCATCTTCAGGCAAAAAAGCTTAATAAAGCTTTATAACCTATTTAAACCAGGCAAGGCTAACTTGCCTGGTTTTTTTTTGTCTAAATTTCATATACTTTAACTATCTTGAGTAAGAGAGTTGTAGTTATTGGTGGAGGTTTTGGGGGACTAGCTGCTGCCTTAAGGTGCAGAAAACTTGGTTTTGATGTCACGCTGCTTGAAAGACTTAACATGCTTGGCGGAAGAGCAAGAGTTTTCGAAAAAGACGGTTATAGACACGATGCTGGACCAACTGTTATAACAGCGCCCTTTTTATTTGAAGAACTTTTTGAATTATTTGGTGAAAACTTAAAAGATTACTTAAATTTTAAATCCTTAGATCCTTGGTACAGATTTTACTTTCACAATGGAAAAACTTTTGATTATCGACCATCTATCGAAGATACAAATAATGAAATAAGAAAATTTGATGAAAATGATGTTGATGGGTATGACAAATTATTAAAAACTTCAAAAGATATTTTTGAGATAGGTTTCGAAAAGTTATCGGATAAGCCATTTATTTCCTTTTGGGAAATGGCAAAGCAAATACCGTCGTTAATAAAACTCAAAAGTTATTTAACAGTCAGTCAATTGGTAAATAGCAAATTAAAAAATAAGTATCTGCGGAAGGCATTTTCGATACATCCTTTATTAGTTGGGGGCAATCCGTTCACTACAACATCTATATATGCATTAATACACTATCTTGAAAGAAAGTGGGGGGTGTACTTTTGCATGGGAGGCACAGGTAAAATTGTGAGAGAGTTAGAAAATTTAATGTTAAGACAGGGTATTACTGTTAATAAAGAAACCGATGTAGAGCAAATTTCCATTATAAATGGTAAAGCAGAAAACGTGGTGCTTAATAACGGAAAAAAAATACCTGCGGATCTTGTGATTTGTAATGCAGATCCCCCTACAGTTTACAGTGAAATGTTACCATCAGGATACTCCAGAGACAGTCTTCTCAAACCTAAGAAATTTACACATTACTCTATGGGCCTTTATGTTCTTTTTTTTGGATCGAAGAAAAAATTCTCTGATGTCGCTCACCACACTATTTGGATGTCTGAAAGATATAAAGAGCTCCTTCACGATATTTTTGAGAAAAAGATTTTGACTGAGGATTTTTCACTTTATCTTCATCGTCCAACAGCTACAGATGATACTTTTGCACCAGAAGGATGTGATAGTTTTTATGTGTTATGCCCTGTTCCTAATCTTCAAGGAAATGTTCAATGGAATTCAGAGGGTCCGAAACTTAAGGATAGAATAGTTGAAGCACTGGATAAAACTATTATGCCAGGACTAAAAGAAAACATTGAGGCAGAATTCTGGATGACTCCTGAGGATTTTAAAAATGATTATAGATCAAAATACGGAGCTGGATTTTCCGTGGCACCAATTTTTTCTCAATCGGCATGGTTTCGCTATCACAACAAAGATAAGAAAATACCAAATTTATATTTTTCAGCTGCGGGATCACATCCAGGTGCCGGAATACCTGGTGTATTGTGCTCTGCTAAGGTAATAGAGAAGCTTATAATTAAGGATTTCAAAGTTAGTCATTAAGGTGACATCATTTAAAACAAATACCTATAGCATTAAATCGGAAGGTAAAAGTTTTTATTGGGCAAGTTTTTTTTTACCCAAAAAAAATAGAATTGCAGCTTCAAGGCTCTATAGCATATGTCGATATCTAGATGATGTGGCAGATAATTCGAAGTTAGATACCTCTTCTCAAATAAAAAATATATTTAATCAAATAAAAGAAAATGAAAGCTCTGAGATAAATATCTTTTTTAAAAAAAATAATATTAACCTTGGTATTTTAAAGGATCTAATAGATGGTTTGATCAGCGATCAGCAGAACGTCAGAGTTACAGATGAGAAAGAATTAATAGATTACTCATACAAGGTTGCTGGAACAGTGGGTTTGATGATGTTACCAATAATTAATACCAAAGATGCTGAAGCAAGAAAGCATGCTATTGATTTAGGAATTGCTATGCAACTAACAAATATTGCAAGAGATGTTTACGAGGACGCAAAAATGAATAGGTTATATCTACCAAAAGAATGGTTAGGACAAGTGTCAGTAAGTGACCTGATAGATAATAAGTTAGATGATCAGAAAAAAAAATTGATTGAATTATCTATTAAAAATTTAATAGAACTCTCTGATAAATTCTATGCGAACGGTTTTTCTGGTATGAAATTTATTCCTCTTAGAACCAGACTAGCAATATTTTTTGCAGCAAAAATTTACAAAGGGATTGGGGAAAAGATTAAAAGTGGTGGTTATGTTTACAAGCTTGAAAGAATTTATTTAAACAAATTAGAAAAGTTATGGATTACAATAATTTCTATACCTGAATTTTTATTTTTAAAAAATATTTTTAAATCCTACAAACCAATTAGGGGCTCTTTTAAAAATGAAAATATATGATGTAGCATTTTTAGGCATGGGTGCCAGTGCCCTTGCTACTGCAAAATTAAGTATAAGGGAACAAGTATTAGTTTAATTGGCATTGATAAAAATTATCATAGCAAAAGAAATAATTTTTTTGCATTTTGGCTGACAGATTGGATGAAAGATTTTGATAGTCTTGCCCAAAAAAAATGGTTTTGCTGGAACTTTTACTTAACAAATAATCATATAAAACATGAAACTAAGGATTTACCCTATTGCACTATAAGATACCAAGATTGGAAAAATTATTGCTTAAAAGGTTTAGAAAACTTATCAATTAAAGAGTTCAATGTTCAAAGTATTACGAATTTAAAAAAATACTATGAAATCAAGCTAGAGAATGGTGAGGAAATTTTTGCTAAGAAAATTTATGATTCTCGTACACCGAAATTAGAAAATAAAAAAGTAAAACAGCATTTTTTTGGATACCTAATAGAAACTAAACAAATGATAAATAGTAATAGTGTGACCTTAATGGATTTTCGCGTTGAACAAAAAATGGGATTACATTTTATGTATTGTTTACCAATAGATGAAAATAGAATGTTAGTTGAGTCAACAGTTTTTTCTTCAGAAATCCAAGAGGATGATTGGTATCAAAAACAGATATTAGAATACATTGAGACAAAATTAAATTTATCTGAATATAAAATAGTTGATGAAGAAAAAGGGGCGTTACCAATGTATGATATTGAAAACAAATCAAGTGAAAATTATATTAATATCGGTTCAAGAGGTGGTGCCACCAAAATATCAACAGGGTATGCTTTTTCCTTTTTTCTAAAAAACATAATGTTAAATTTTGAAAATATTAATAAAGCTCATCACTCATATTTTGATAAATGGATGGATAAGGTATTTGTGAATTATCTGAAAAATAATAGTGGAACAGAGAAGATTTTTATTAATATGGCTTACTCTTTAAATGGCAATGAATTTGCATCATTTATGATGGGTGTAGCTGATTTTCCGACAAAATTAAAGGTCATTATGTCAATGCCAAAAATTAAATTTATAAAAAGCGCCTTAAGCACCATTCGTGATTAAATGTATGAATTAAGCTTTATATCTTTACTTGCTCTTTGCATGGTTTCATTTATAGGTGTGCCGCATGGTTCATTTGACGGAGCTGTAGCTGCACTGTTAGGGTATAAGACAAGAAAAGATTTTTTTATATTTGTATTCTTATATTTAATTATTTCTGCCGCAGTGATTATATTTTGGATTTACTTTTCCGTAATTGCTTTAATTTTATTCATTTTAATGAGTGTCATTCATTTTGGATTGTGTGACTGGTCCTATCTAGGTTTGAAGAAATATAAATGGTCTGTTTCTTTAACGCATGGTTTAAATATTGTATTTGGGATTATTTTTTTTCACACTAACGAAACATTTGAGATATTTACTTTTTTATCAAATCTATCTTTTAATCAATTTCAAGAATATCTATATATTGTTTACATTTGTTACTTTTTTCTTTTGATTAGATATGCATATTTGGCAATTAAATTTACAAGATTAAGATGGGGGATATTAGAAATGTCTATTATTTTATTGGTAATATTTTTAACAGAACCGCTCGTGGCATTTTCTATCTATTTTTGTTTCATTCATACTTTTAAACATGTTAAATCAATATTAAAAGATACATCAAAATATCTATCAAATAACAAATTTATAACTATAACTACCATCTCTTTTACTATCTTAACATGGGTCGGAGGCAGCTTAGCAATTATCTATCTTCATAAGAGTTTTTCTTTTGATGAGTCTTTTATAAAGACACTGTTTATTGGATTAGCGGCATTAACTCTTCCCCATATGACTTTAGTAGATATCTTTTATAGAAGAAAATTTAATTGAGAAAATTAGGTATTTTAAAGGTGATGTTTTCGTCCTCTTTAAAATTTAAAACTTCGATTGCATAAACTTTTTTTATCTGATCAATAAATAAATTTAATTGTTCTTCAGGAGCAGATGCACTAGCTGTCAAACCTATTGTATTAAATTCTGATAAATTTGAATAATCAAAGTCATTTATATTTTCAACTAGTTCACTATGTTTACAACCAAATCTTTTAGCAGTTTCGACTAACCTTATTGAATTAGAACTATTGTGGGCACCAATCACATAAAAAGCATCAACATTTTTAGACATTTCTTGTACAGATAATTGTCTATTTGAAGTTGCATAGCAAATATCGGATTTTTTAGGAGCTAGAATTGAAGGAAATTTTTTTTCTAAAGCATCAACAATACTTTGTGTATCAAAAACCGATAAGGTTGTTTGTGTAATGTAGGCAAGTTTTTGATTTGATGGGAAATATAATTTCTCAACATCTTCAATATTTTGAACTAAAGTTAAATTGCTAATATCCTTGAGCTGTCCAGCTGTCCCGTCAACTTCAGGGTGATGTTCATGGCCGATCATAATTATCTTATATTTGTTTTTTTCTAATTGAATTATTTCTTTATGAATCTTACTGACTAATGGGCAGATGGCATCATAAAATAATAGATTATAATCTTTGGCTTTGTTAATTACTCTTTGTGCAACACCGTGCGCAGAAAAAATTACTGGTTGTTTTGTATTTTTAGGAATTTCTTCTAGCGAGTCTACGAATACAACGCCTTTTTCTCTCAAATTATTGACAACAAATTTATTATGAACAATCTCATGACGGACATAAACTGGAGCTCCATATTTCAAAAGGCTTTTTTCGACCATTTCAACGGCTCTCTCAACTCCAGCACAAAAACCTCTGTGTTTGGCAGTTATAATCTTTTTAACCACGGTAAATTGTTATCATATTATTAAGAGAAAAATTATTTTATAATTAATAAAAGTTGCTGAGCCTCAATATTTTCACCAGCTTTTACGCAAAGTCTCTCAACTATTCCAGGTTGGTCTGCGTAAATAACTGTTTCCATTTTCATGGCCTCAATAGTGCATAATTTAGCACCCTTTGGCACTTTTATTCCCTCAGTAACAGCAACGTCTACAAGTAAACCAGGTATAGGGGCCGCAACATGATCTTTGTTGCTAGGATCGGCAATTTCTTTAGCTAAATCGTCAACTGCAATAGAATTATCTTTAATGTCAACTGATCTGGCCTGGCCATTCAATTCAAAATATACTGTTCTGTAACCTTTTTCGTTTGGCTCGCTTAAAGTGAAATATCTTATTATAAGTGTCTTACCAGGTTCTATAGAAACATATATCTCTTCCCCTGTGTTCATCCCAAAGAAATAGTTTGATGTTGGGATAACACTAGTATTACCAAATTTCTTTTTGTGTTTTATATACTCATCAAAAACCTCAGGAAAAAATATTTGTGAAATTGTATCTTTCTCTGAAATAGTCTCACTATACTTCTTTTCCAATTCCTTCGTTCTATTTTTAATTTTTAATGAGGGTAACTTTGATCCAAATCTATAATTAATTGGTTTTTTTCCTTTTAAAATTTTCTTTTGGAGTGCTTTTGGGAAACCTTTATATGGTTGACCTAATCGGCCACTAAAGAATTCGATGACTGATGCAGGAAAGCCAACATCCTTTTTAGGGTCTAAAACATCTTGAATTTGAATATTATTTGCCAACATATAAATTGCCATATCGCCAACAACCTTAGATATAGGTGTAACTTTAATTACATCACCAAATATTTTGTTCACTTCGGCATACATTGACGCAAGTTCTGGCCATCTCTCGTCTGTAATGCCCATTGACCTTGCTTGCTCTCTTAGATTAGTGTATTGACCACCTGGCATTTGATGTAAATATACTTCTGACATACTAGTGCGAGTTTTGCTTTCGAAAGGTTGGTATTGTTTTCTAACACCTTCCCAATAATTTGCAGCAGTCCTGACAACAGCAGAAGAAATTTTTGGATCTCTTTTATTGCCATCAAGAGACTCTAAAACTGCACCAAAACTAGGTTGCGATGTGAAGCCAGACCAAGAGTCAATTGCTACATCAACAATATCTACCCCTGCTTCCGAGGCATTAAGCAATGTTGCAACACCATTTCCACTTGTATCGTGAGTATGAAAATGGATTGGAATTTTTATACTTTTCTTTAATTCTTTGAATAAAATTTTTGCTGCCTTGGGTTTACACAAACCTGCCATATCTTTGATTGCAAGAAAGTGGACTCCCATTTTCTCAAGCTTTTGCGCCATTTTTAAGTAATAATCAAGTGTATATTTTTTCTCTGCTGGAGACGATAAATCGCCAGAGTAACAAATAGAAGCTTCACAGATTTTTCCAGATTTTAATACTTCGTCAATAGAGACTCTCATATTTTCAATCCAGTTTAGTGCATCAAATATTCTAAAAACGTCAATCCCAGACTGAGCGGAAAGTTGTATAAACCTTCTTAAAACATTATCAGGATAGTTTGTATATCCAAGAGCATTCGATCCTCTGAATAACATTTGTAATAGGGCTGAGGGCATTTGTTCACGTAACTTTTCTAGACGTTCCCATGGGTCCTCTTTTAAAAATCTTAATGCAACATCAAAAGTTGCACCACCCCAACACTCAACTGAGAATAAATTTTTAAGTCTTTCTTCATATAGGTCAGTTATGCCTAACATATCTTGTGTTCTCATTCGAGTTGCAATCAAAGATTGATGAGCGTCTCTAAAGGTAGTATCTGTAATCAATAATTGTTTTTCTTTTAGCACAGTCTCAGCAACAGCAGATGGACCATTAGTATCTAAAATTTGTTTATATGTTTTATTGACAGTCTCTTGAGCTTTTTTTGATCTAGATATTCCATAGTCTGAGAGTTTTGCTGGTGTTGTCTCTCTTAATCTTGGTCTATTAGCGACTTCTGGGTTACCGTTGACAATAACTTCAGCTAAGAAGTTTAATGTTTTGGTTGCCCTATCTTTTCGACCAGAGAATTGAAATAAACTTTTTTCACTATCTATAAATTTTGTATGGTATTTGAAAACATCGAAACCTTTGTGGTTAATTAACTTTAATAAAAAAGGTATATTTGTTTTTACACCTCTGACGCGAAATTCACTCAATGCTCTATTCATTCGTCTCTTTGCTTCAATAGGGGTTTGGCCTTTTGCAGTTACTTTAACTAAAAGAGAGTCATAATAAGGAGTAATAACCGTACCAGTAGATGCAGTTCCAGCATCTAGTCTTATTCCCAAGCCACTTGCAGATCTATAAACATTAATTTTACCGTAATCTGGAGCAAAATCATTAGCGGCATCTTCTGTTGTAACCCTTGATTGGATAGCATGTCCTTTCATATGAATGTCTTTTTGAGTTGGCACACCACATATATCATCTCCAATTTTAGCACCAGCTGCTAAGAGGAACTGAGCTTTTACTATATCAATACCAGTAATTTCTTCTGTTACAGTGTGTTCAACTTGAACTCTTGGATTAACTTCAATGAAGAAGAAATCTCTAGATTTAGCATCCATTAAGAACTCTACAGTTCCAGCACATGAATAATTAACTTGTTTTCCTATTCTAACACCTGCGTTACAAATCTCATTTCTCTCTTTGTCAGATAGGTAGGCAGCAGGAGCTCTTTCTACTACCTTTTGATGTCGTCTTTGAAGAGAACAATCTCTTTCAAAAAGGTGAACTACTTTTAGCTTCTCTCCTAGCGGTGTTGATTTGATTTTCTAATTCTGTTTCTTTTCTGATCACTCGCATTCCACGACCGCCGCCACCCCAGGATGCTTTGAGCATAATTGGATAACCAATTTTTTTTGCAAGATCTTTACATTTTTTTAAATCTTTTGGTAAGGGTCCTGTGGAAGGTATGGTTGGTACTTTAGCTTTGCCTGCAGTTTTTTTAGCTTCTACTTTATTTCCAAGTGATCGCATAATCTTTGGAGAGGGTCCAACAAAAATAATATTATGTTTTGCACATTCATCAGCAAATTCTGGGTTTTCAGATAAGAAGCCGTAACCTGGATGGATGGCATCACAACCTGAATTAACAGCAATTTGTACGATACCTTTGTAATCTAGGTAAGCCTGAATAGGACCTAATCCTGATCCAACAAGATAGCTTTCGTCTGTTTTGAAGCGGTGCAATGCAAAACGATCCTCGTACGAGTAAATGGATACAGTCCTAAAGCCCAATTCAGTTGCTGCACGAGATATTCTAATTGCAATTTCACTTCTGTTAGCAATTAATATTTTCTTAATTTGTTTCATAATGCTAAATAAGTTTATTTTTATACATTATTCTGTTTTTTTTCATAGACAATCTATAGAAAATTAGGGTTTTTTTACTTTTATAGCCTTTCTTCTGTTTGGATAACAGTCTGTGCAAATTTTGCATTCAACACCAAAGCAGCTTCTAGCTTTGCAATATTCTCTTCCATAAAAAATCATTTGTAAATGAAGTCTGTTCCAAGTTGCCTCAGGAAATAATTTTTTAATATCTAATTCAGTTTGAACTACATTTTTACCATTTGTCAGACCCCACCTTTGTGCTAGACGATGAATATGTGTATCTACAGGGAATGCAGGGTGACCAAAACCTTGGGACATTACTACACTAGCTGTTTTATGACCAACTCCTGGTAAATTTTCTAAATCTTCAAAAGTCTCTGGGACCCTACCATTGTATTTTTTAATTAATATTTTTGAGAGTTTAGAAATAGCTTTTGATTTTTTAGGCGCAAGTCCACATGGTTTAATGATTTTATAAATTTTATTAACAGGCACCTTTGCCATATCATGGGGATTATTTGCCGTTTTAAATAGTAAGGGTGTAATCTTATTCACACGTTCGTCTGTGCATTGAGCACTTAATAAAACTGCTATTAAAAGCTCATATACATTTTTATGTTTAAGAGGGATTGGGATATTTGGATAAAATTTGTTTAAATTATCCAATACAACCTTTGCTCTTTCTTGTTTTTTCATATTATTATTGGTGTGCTATTAAATCTATTATAAATATAAATATAATTTTATAAACTTATAGAAATGACAAGAAAGCTTCATATCAAACCAAATAGGAGTCTGACAAATCTCCAGATACTATTTTTTTTATTCATTACAGGCTTCTTGATCATTTTTATTGGTGGAAGATTTTTATTAGTCGGTGCTTGGCCGATAATCATATTTGGTATTGTTGAATTTTCTATTTTGGTCGTATGTACTTATTTTTTTGTAAAGAGTTTAAAAAAAACAGAAAAAATTTCATTAGAATCAAAATCTATGCAATTAGAGCGGCTTGATGGAGATGAGGTTATTGAACAAAACAGTTATAATTTAAATTGGTTGAAGATAAAGAATGAAAAAAATTCATTAAGCGTAAATTATGCTGGAAAGAAAAAATTCTTCGCTAGTTTTTTGAGTGAGGATAGAAGGAAAAAATTAAAAAGAATTATTGAGAAGTACAGCTCCTCGTCTAGCTAATCATATCTTTAAAGGTATAAAAGCCTTTTTCCTTTGTTGATAACCATACTGCTGCTTGAATAGCGCCATCAGAAAAAATTTTTCTGTTGTGGGCCTTGTGTGTTAATTCTACAGACTCATTGTCACCGTGAAATATGACCGTATGTTCACCTGGAATATTTCCACCTCTAATAGAAGAGAAACCAATTTCATTTTCTTTTCTTTGGCCTTCTTGATCCTGACGTTTAAAATTAAAATTTGATTTGGATAGTCCAAGCTCTGCTACAATCTCTTCTCCGAGCTTTAAAGCTGTTCCACTAGGTGCATCCTTTTTGTGTCGGTGGTGTGTTTCAATTATTTCTATATCGAAATCTTTTAAGTGTTTTGAGGCTTTTCTTGCTATTTCAAAAAATGTATTAACTCCATAACTCATATTCGGTGCGTAAAATACTTTTGTTGAATTACTTGTTTGCTTTAAAAGGTTAAAGTGGCTCTCGTCTAATCCGGTATTATTAGAAACGGCAGCTTCCGTGAAATTAAATAAGGCCTTTGGTGTTGTAAAATCTATAACTATATCTGCTTTTTCAAATGATTCTTCCCTAGTGGTAAAAACATTTTCTTGAATTTGGTTTTTATTAATAAAGCTAGGGTCAATATCTTTAACATCAAATACTCCAATGAGCTCAACGTTATTATTCGATAGAGCGGAATTTATGAGATTATTTCCCATTCTTCCTAATGCCCCTGCGATAGCTATTTTTGTTCTAGACATGATTAAGACTTGTTATACATAAATTAGTAGATATGGAATAGCAAAATTATTAAATTTTATGCTAAAATTAACTTATGATTAGACTTGCATTAATTCTTCTTATTTTATTACTAGCTAGTTTATTAATATTTAATAAGAAATTTAGAGAGGCTTTTACAATATCAGTAATACCCCTAGTCTTATTAGTTGTAGGACTTATTGGGTATATGATTTACTATATGTTCAGTACTAACTATTTTTCTTAGAGTTTTTAAAATTATGAGTTATGTACCTTGCTCGGTTTTAAAACCTAAATTAATCCAATCAATTAAACCTTTGTCCATTTCAATAATAATATCCTTATTATCGGGGTTTATGGAGTTGATTTTTTCAACAGTTATTTCTTTAAAAGGAATATTGTGTGAGTTCTCAATTCGAATCATATTGTGTTCTTTTGGATATCTAACATCAATTACAATTGCACCCTCTTGAATTCTTTTAAATGATTCTTCGGTATCTATAGGTGTGTAGTTCATTGTATTACTCTGAGCAAATAATAAATTAGTTAGCAGAAAAAAAAATAGAAAAAATTTTTTTAAAAAATTCACTCTTATTAATCTCTGAAACGAGAGTGGCAACTCTTACAGCTTCCAAATAGATTTTGGTGAAATTGTTGAACACTTTCAATATCACCCTCTAATGAGGATAATTTTGCAAGTGCTGCGTTGTCTTCTGTCTCTTTTGCAATTTGATTAAACAATTCTCTATTGTCAATTATGTCAGTACTAGCTTTTGACTTACCTCCAAATGAATCGTCAGGAAATAAAGTAGGGTAAACTCTCATTATATTTTCGATTTCTTCATAAATTCCTGCCAAGTCATCGTTAATCACATCATCTTTGATTGAATTGTTTGCAGCTCTCATTAATTTATTGAAGTCTCTCATGGACTCTTGCCGATCAAGCACAGGGTTAGAATAAGCTAAAAATGGAAATAAAAATATTAAGGCAAGTAAACTTTTAATCATGATATGTGTTTTTAGCATATCAGTAAATTATGTATGGAACATTAAAAAAATTTTGAAGAAATATCGTTAAATATAATTTTTCCTGAATCTAAAACTATCACGTAATCTGCAAATTTTTTTACAAGACTCATATTGTGGAGAGATAAAAGAATAGTTTTATTTTTAACTTTAGACAAAGAAGTAAAAAAAATCTTTTCACTTTCTAAGTCAAGGTTCTGATTAGGTTCGTCTAAAATGATTAAATCTTGTTCATAGCTCATTAATCTAGAAATGAATACTTTCTGTTTTTCTCCTTCTGATAAATTTTGAAATTTACGTTTTTTTAATTTATTTAATTTAAATAAATTAAAGTAGAACTTATTTACCTTGGATTTCTTTAATTTGCTTAATAGCAGAAAATTATCCTCTAAACTTTTATTTAAGGAAATAGGTTTTTGAAAAAGCATCGGTATAGGTTCAGAATATTCAGAGTTAATTGTTCCTTTATTAGGAATAATAATTTTATTTATAATTTTTATAAGAGAGCTTTTACCAGAACCATTTTTTCCAGTAATAACTGTAATTTTGTTTCGTATGATATTTAGATTAATATTCGAGAGAATATTTTTTCCATCAATCGTATATGAAATATTATTTACTTTGATCATTATTTTTATTTAAAAAATTAAGGGATATTGATATTAAAAGTGTGAGGGAAATTAATATCGTTCCTAAAACTATACCTAATGAAACATTCCCTTTAGAAGTTTCTAAAGCAATTGTCGCTGTCATGTTTCTTGTGAAATGATCAATTGAGCCTCCTACAATTGCAGCTGCACCATACTCGCTGATAGCCCTGCCAAAACCTAGTAAAAAGACAGTGATGTAAATATTTGTTTTATTTGAAAAGAGTATGAAAATTATATCTTTTTTGGACGCTCCATAAGACATTAATTCATCTCTATAAATTGGATAATCCTCTTCAATGTTTTTAATAATTAAAGTTATCATAATTGGGAAGATAATTACGATCTGAGCAATGATCATAGCTATGGGTGAATATAGAATTTCCATCCAACCTAAGGGGCCAGATCTACTTATAAGTATATAGACTAATAGCCCTGCGCATACAGGAGGGATAGAGGTAAGAGAGCTTAAGAAAATTACAATTGGTTTTTTTAATTGGAATTGATAAATAGCAATTAAATAGCCAAAAATCATTGATAAAAAAAATGCAATTAATGTTGAAAAAATACTTACATAAATTGTAATAAAAACTGCGGATTGTATTTTTTCAAAAGTTAGCATTTAGATAGTATTAATTGGTATGAAACAACTTTTCACCGTTATATGTAAACCTATTAATAACATCTTTGCCCTCACCTGTAATCAACCATTCAATGAACTTCTGAGATTTTTTATACTCAACATGAGGAAATTTTTTTGGGTTGACTGCAATAATTCCATAAGGATTATGTAATTCATCACCGCCCTCAAAAAGAATTTTTAAATTATTTTTATTTTTAAAAGATAGCCAAGTGCCTTTGTCACTTATCGTATAGGCATCAATTTCAGAGGCAATATTTAATGTATTAGCCATGCTTGTCCCAGTTTTTATATATTTATCAGAGTCAAATTTTTTGATATTTGCCAAACTCCATAATTCTTGTTCTTTTTTATGAGTTCCAGAATTATCATCTCTTGAAATAAATTTGTATTCTGAGTTATATATTTTTTTTAATGCGGATAAAATATCTTCCTCTTGTGATATTTTCAGTGGGTCAGATTTTGGACCAACTAAAATAAACTTATTGTACATAACCTCATATCTTTGAACACCGTAGCCCTCGTCTATAAATTCTAATTCATCTTTTTTTGAATGAACAAATAATAAATCTCCATCGCCCCTTTTTGCATTTGCAATAGCATTGCCGGTTCCAACTGCAATAGGTCTTACACTAATTCCAGTTTTATTTTTAAATTCTGATGCTAAGAGATCAAGCAAACCCGTATTAGCAATGCTTGTTGTAGACTGAATGATTATAAAATCTTTAGAATAAACACTTATGGAAAAAAATAAAAATAACGATAAAAATAAATTTTTTAATTTCATTTATAATCAACAATATTAACATACATAATTGAAGATAATGAAGTTAGCAAACAGCGCAGATAATTACGGTTTAATTAGCAAGTTATTTCATTGGATTATGGCTGCTCTTATAATTGCAACATACATATTAGGTAAAAATTTAGAGAATAATTTTGAGTATTATTATGAAATATTGATGATACACAACACACTAGGTCTTTCAATTCTTGTCCTAGCCATTTTTAGATTAAGCTGGAAATTTATCAATATTAGGCCCAAGCCCATCTTAAAAAATAAAATATTAATTTATGTTGCTAAAACTAACTATTTTTTATTTTACTCAATATTTTTTTTACAACCAATATCTGGATACATCCTTACAAACTTACAAGGTGACACAGTAATGTTTTTAAATTTTGAATTAATAAATTTATTGGATCACAACAGTGATTTAAGGTACTTGTTCAAAAGTTTCCATGAATATTCTAGTAATGTTTTATTAGTTTTATTTTTTATACATTCAGGAGCTGCACTTATGCACCATTTTGTATTAAAAGATAGAACTTTAAAAAGAATGACTTTTGATAGTGATTAATATTTTAAAGCCACTCGGGTACGGGAAGTTTTTTTGATATCAGATATTCTTTGTTATATAACTTACTAAAATACTTGTTAGCATCATCACACAGAATTGTAACAATGTTTTTACCTGGTCCCATTTCTTTAGCCATTTCGATAGCCCCTGCTACATTTACTCCAGAACTGGAGCCAAGAAATAAGCCTTCTGTTTTGACCATTTTATATAAAAGTTCAAATGCATCATAATCAGTAATATGGTATGAGAAATCAATAAGGGAAGGTTCAACATTTTTTGTCACTCTATACTGGCCTATTCCCTCCGTTTCTGATGGCTCGCCTTTAACTTCCAATTTAGAATATTTAAAATAATTATACATTTGAGCACCTTGTGGATCTGTACAAGCTATTTTTATATTTGAATTTAATTCTTTGAGTCCAATAGATGTGCCTGCTAATGTTCCACCCGACCCAATTGCACAAGTAAATCCGTCAACTTTTCCATCAAGCTGATTGAATATTTCTTTAGCTGTGGTTTTTGAGTGAAATTTGTAATTTGCTGTATTGTCAAATTGGTTTGCCCACATAACTGAAGTCTCTCCTTTTGACTGTAGATCTTCAACTAACCTCTTTGATACATGCTGATAATTACCTGGATCAGAGTAGGGTTTAGTTGGTACAACTTTTAGCTTTGCCCCCATATTCCTTAAAATACTTTGCTTCTCCTCTGATGCACCGTCAGGCATTACAATTATAGTTTTGTATCCTCTAGCATTGTTAATCATTGTTAAAGCAATACCTGTGTTTCCAAAGGTACCCTCAACGACAGTGCCGCCTGGTTCAATTAAATTATTCTCTTCAGCATCAAGGATTATACCCAATGCCGTTCTATCTTTGATAGAACCAGCTGGATTCATAAATTCTGCTTTACCATAAATATTACAACCCGTAATTTCAGATGGATATTTGAGTTTAATAAGTGGCGTATTGCCAATAAAATCAACTATGTCTCTCATTTTAAATCTTTGATAGGGCTTGGTCTAAATCTGAGATCAAATCATCTACATCTTCAATACCCACAGATATTCTTAGTAATGTTTCTGATATGCCTAATTTTTCTCTAATTGATGGATCTATAGAAGCATGGGTCATGATGGCTGGATGCTCGATCAAACTTTCGACTCCTCCTAGGCTTTCCGCGAGTGTAAATAAATTTAAATTTTTTAGAAAAGTTTTTACCCCATTAATATCTGAGTCAATTACAAAAGACATCATTCCACCAAAACCATCCATTTGTTTTTCTGCAATTTCCTTGTGCCTTTTATCAGTACCCGGAAAAAAAACTTTTTCTATCTTAGGATGATTGGATAAATAATTAGACACAGCAATAGCATTTTCATTATGTTGCTTCATTCTTACAGAAAGTGTTTTAATGCTTCTTGTTAATAAATAACAATCAAAGGGAGAGGGGACAGCACCAACTGCATTTTGAATAAAAGAAATTTTTTCAGCGTATTCCTTATTCTCTTTAATAACAATAGACCCGCCAACAATATCTGAGTGGCCTCCTAAATATTTTGTTGAAGAACTCACTACCATATCTGCACCTAATTCAAGTGGTCTCTGATTATATGGAGAGGCAAATGTGTTATCACATATCACAGGTAATTTAAACTCACTTGCAATATTAACAGTGTTTTTAATATCAATAATTTTCATTAAAGGATTTGAGGGTGTTTCAATCCATATAAATTTTGTGTTTTCTTTTATTTCATCATTCCAGTTTATATTTTTATCAAAGTCGATGTAAGTTACGTCAATATTTGATTTAACTTTATCAAATAACCTACGAGTACCCCCATATACATCATCAGAACAAACTATATGGTAGTTTGTGCCAAATAGGTCACAAACTGTATTAATTGCTGACATGCCAGATGCAAATGCAAAAGCTTTATCTCCAGACTCAATTTGTGCTAGTAATTTTTCTAGTACATCTCTAGAAGGATTTTTGGTTCTAGCATATTCATACTCAAAATTTCCGGGTTCCATTTGTTTGAAGGTTGATGAAAGATGTATCGGTGGCATAACGGCTCCCGTTTCTTTATCTGGGCCATGCCCAGAATGAATTACTTTTGTGTTAAATTTTTTTTTCACAGCTCAATTTATAACTAATTAATTTTTAAATAACATCTATAACGATATTTTTCTTATTTGATAGGCTTTTTAAATTATAAGAAATCTGTTTCATATCAACCAAAATTCGAATATTATACCTGTCCCCTAGCCGCTTGGGTTGAGACATTGTCGAGGAGGAAGGTGGCAAGGGGCAATAAATTTCATTATTTCGTTAATCTATATTCTTAACCAATTGGTTAATTTAAGTTTCCTTTGACACCATTTGATTTAGATTTTCAATTTTCATATCAACAGACAAATCATTTGGCATTAACTTTTTCATTTCTTGATAAACCTTAAGTGCTCCATCATAATTTTTGTAGCTTATAAGAATTCTACTCAAACCATCTAATGCACCAAAATGTCTTGGTTCAAGATACAATGTAGCTTCAATATCTCTCATAGAGTTTTCATAGTCTCCCATCATAAAATAAAAAGTTGCCCTTTTGTTGTAGGCCTCCGCGTAATTTGGCTCTAACTCAATAGCAAGAGTTAAAGCTGATATCGCAGATTGGTAATTTTTAGATTTAAAAAAATCTGAAATATTATCCATAACTATTTTTACATCTGGATTTTCAATTTTCATCCATTCTCCCCATATTTTTGATATAATTAGACTTTGTTCTTTTGAGTCCTTTACCTCGGAGAGCTGACTGAATAATTCATCAAGTTTTGGGCTATTTTGATCTGCGTAACTATAGGATATGTTCAAAAACAAGGCGAATATAATTAAAATGATTTTCATCTATATTGTTTAATTACGCATATAAATAGTATGCAGTTTAAAAAATTAATTTACACAAGTTTATGCCTTTTACTTTTTAACACCATATCTATTGCAGAAACTATTGATAAAAATGAGTTTAGTGAAACGCAAGCAGTGATTGAAAGTCAACTAAAGGCCTTCATTAACAAAGATGCTGAAGGAGCTTTCTTTCACGCCTCACCTTATATCAAGATGAGGTTCAATAATCCTCAAGATTTTATGAGTATGGTTAAAAACTATTATGAGCCCGTTTATAACCCTAAAAATTACTATTTTATGGAATCAAAATTTTTTGAAGGAGCTATATATCATCAACTACAAATCGTCTCGCAAGATAATGTTTCTTATTTAGCAATGTACTCACTCATAAAAGACAAGGGAGAGTGGAAAATTTCAGGTTGCTCTATTTACCCAATGGAAAAGCAATCAATTTAGCTTTTTTAATTTAGAATAAACAAGATATCCAGAAATTATTATTAAAATAGCACCGCATAATTCTATAATTGAGGGGTAGTGATTGAAAACAAAAATACTAATTACTATTCCAAAAATGATCTGTGAATAATGTGTGATGCTAAAAAATGAAGCTTCTATTCTTCTAAGAGAATAGATTAAGATCATCATGGCCACACCATCAATAAGCCCTGCGCCTACCATTATTAAAAAATCGTACAAAGCGATATCTTTGTAATGGTTAATTGAAAATACTGTGAAAATTATGCCAGTAATTCCCATACTATAAAAAGTCAAAGCCATAGTTCTTTCAGATTTCCCATAAACTCGCACTGTAAAATCTAGACACGCTAATGAAATTACTCCTAATATAAGAAATATTACTCCCAAAGCATTAAAACCTGCGTTTAAACTAAAACCTGAGACCATAAAAACAGCAATCATAGCTAGTATTAAAGAAATTATTTTGGATAGGTAAATCGACTCCTTTAAAATTACTATTCCCATAATTGAGAGTAACACAGGAGCTGACAAAATTATTGGATAAGCAATAGATAAAGGTAATAAAATGATACCTTTTACAACAAAATAATAGGTCAAAGTCATTAAAATACCTCTTATAAAATGAAGTTTATAATTGCTTGTTTTTATTTCTTCTAAGCTCTTTCTGTACAGTAAATAAAAGAGCACTGGGATTATTGCGGAGAAACTCGCTATGGAAAATATAACTGTGTCTTTATATAAATCTCCAATTAACTTTATAATAGTGTCTGCAATTGAAAATAAGAAAAAGGCAACAGTGCCTAGTATGTAAATTACGTGTTTTTTACTCTCTAATTGAGACATTGAATTTACTTCTATATCTCATTACTAAGATTAATACGAACAATTTAATGGTTAGCGGTATAAAAAAATAAAAAATCATAATATTTGGAATATTTGGGTGAATTGTAAAATTTATTGATTGTAAGTAACCATATCCCGTTAGTGCTATACCAGCAGCAATTCCTATAGCAGCTTTTCTTATAATTGAGAAAAATGAGGTAAAAAACTGTGATAAACGATTTTCATTATTTACATCTAATATGTCAGCTAACTCAATCTGGGGTATTATAAGATCAATTCCAATTCCAATTCCTGTAATAAGTATGACAAATATATATATTTGCCAATAGTCACTGCTAGTGAAAATAACAAATAAAAAACCAAAAATAGTTATACTGGTTCCAATCTGTAATAAAAACATATTTGAAAATTTTTTTCCAAAAAAATACCAAAATGGCGTGGAAATTAATGTTATAAGAAAATACAAAATTAATAAATGGCCTGCATAATCACTAAGACCCAAATATTCAGATACAAATATAATAAATAAATTGGCAGTAAAATTATTAGCAAGTAAATTAAAAAATGTAATGTAAGAAAAAGGTAAGATTTTTTTATTTTTTTTAATGAAAGTTTTTAATTTTATCCAAGAAATTTCATTTGGCTTGTAATTCAGTTCATCATCATAGAAAAAATAAAAAATTAATCCCCCTATAATTGCAAGAGAAATAAAAATAAAACCACTTGTTTTTATAACGTCTGGGTTTAATAGCTCAACATTATTTAAATTTGAAATAGTCGTTGGAATAATAAGAGCTGCAAGAACTCCTAAAATTGCAAATACTTCTTTGACTGCTGCCAAACGAAATCTTTTTTTTAAAATTTTTTTTTGATCGATAACTATAGAGTCGTAAGGAATGATTGCAATTGAGTAACTTATCAATGCTAAGTTATAAAAAAAAATAAAATAATAAATATTAGAAGATTGGAAAACGTAAAGGCCAAATAAGGAGAAAATAAATATTATTATTCCTAAAAGAATTTGATTTTTTCTTGATCGACCTGAAATAATTCTTTTTTCTGTTAAATAACCAATTAAAAAGTCTGAGAAGACATCAAAAAATCTAGATATCAGTATTACTAGACCGATAACACTTAAAGAGATACCAATTGATAAATTGTAAAATGTGGGCAAAAAAATAAATAATAATAAAAAACTCCCAGCAAGGTAAAATGACTGAAAACTATAGGATAAAATCGATTTTAAACTCATTTTTGGATATTTAATACTTGAACAACTTTGACTATATCAAAATATTTATTAGTGTTCAGTTAGCATTCATGCGGGGGCTGATTCGGTATCTCACTTTCCTCCTCTATATGTCGAGTCAGCCGTTCCTCTACCCTCTATATCTAGTATTTTTCTCTTAATTTTATCACCCCACATATATCTTCCGAAATCTCCATTTTTTTTTACTACTCTGTGACAAGGAACCAATAATCCAACAGGATTTTTACCAACCGCTGAAGCAATGGCTCTTACTGCATCTGGTCTCTTTATTTTTTTAGCAAGCTCGCTGTAGGAAATTGTTTGACCATAAGGAATTTTAGTAATTTCTGTCCAAACTTTTTTTTGTAGTGTAGTTCCATCGAGGAATTTTATTTTTATATTTTTTTGTTTAGAAATTTTACCTTTCAATAAATTGTTTATTAATATTTTTGCTTTTTTTAATTTTAAACCTTTAGTTGGGTTATATAAATTAAGTATGTTTTTAATTCTTTTATCGTTATCTTTTATAAGAAAGTGAACTCCCTCTGAACTATCTAGGACAAAAAGTTTAATTATTGGTGTTTCGATAAAATCAAAACAATAATTCATTAATTAAACATTTTTTTTACTTTATCAAAAAACCCTTCCGTCATTTTAGAGTTTTTCTTAGTAAGGGTTTCATTAAATTGATTTAAAAGTTTCTCTTGATCTGAAGATAAGTTTACTGGTGTTTCAGCATGTACTTTAACAATCATATCACCTCTTGTGTTTGTTCTCAGAATACTCATTCCCTTGCCTTTGATTCTGAGTTTATGACCTGACTGCATTCCTTTTGGTATGGAAACATTAACCATTTTTTTTTCTATAGTAGGAACTTCTATATTTCCGCCCAAAGTTGCTGTAGTAAAAGGTATAGCAACATCACAAATAATGTTATCTCGTTCTCTCTGGAAAAGTTTGTGGTTATTTATATTTATAAAAACGTAAAGGTCTCCATAGGAGCCGCCTCTTTCTCCAGCCTCTCCTTCTCCGCTCATTCTAATCCTGTTACCTGTTTCAACTCCAGCAGGTATTTTGATCTGAATTTTTTTATTTTGTTTAATTCGTCCAGTGTTACTGCATTTTGAGCATCGACCCTTCATTTCTTGCCCAGTTCCACCACATCTACCACAGGTCCTCTCCATAGAAAAAAACCCGCTCTGAGTCCTAACTTTTCCGTAACCTTGGCAAGTAGAACAACTTTTATAACTATGCTGTTCAGGGCAATTAATCATTTTGGGTATTGTTACTTCTAGTGATTTTCCAGTAAAAGCCTCTTCTAGGTCAATAGTAACATCGTAGCGCAAATCATCCCCTCTACTTTCGCGCTGACCGCCCTCACCAAATGCACCAAAAATATCTTCAAAAATATCTGAAAAACCGCCAAAGCCTTGTTGGCCAAATCCACCGGCTCCACCACCGCCTTGTTCAAAAGCAGCATGGCCAAATTGATCATAAGTTTGTCTTTTTTTTGGATCTTTTAAAATTTCATATGCTTGACTCACATCCTTAAATTTTTGTTCAGCAGCAGAGTCACCCTGGTTTCGATCAGGATGATATTTCATTGCTAATTTTCGGTAAGCACTTTTTATTTCAGAGTCACTAGCTTCACGGGATATACCAAGAGTGTCATAAAAATCCTCAGCCATAATATTTTAAACCAAGCTAAGAGTTACTGTCCGCTTGCTTTTTTATCGTCGTCTACTTCTTCGTAGTCTGCGTCTATAACATCATCATCGCTTTTAGTTTCACTAGTGTTATCTTCTTGCTTAGGTTGTTCTGCGCCAGGAGCCTCAGATGATTGTTGATCTTTGTACATAGCTTCGCCCATTTTCATAGATGATTGAGTTAGGTCTTGTGTTTTTTGTTTTATGGTCTCAATCTCATTTTTTTCGAGCGCTTCTTTTAAATCTTTTAAGTCTGCTTCTATTTTAGACTTATCTTCGGGACTAATTTTATCGCCATGCTCTTTTATATTTTTTTCCACTTGGAAGACAAGACTATCGGCTTGATTCTTAACATCTACCTCTTCTCTTTTCTTCTTATCTGTTTCAGCATTAGCTTCAGCATCTTTAACCATTTTGTCAATCTCTTCATCTGATAGACCACCAGATGCTTGGATTTTAATTTGTTGCTCTTTTCCTGTAGATTTATCTTTTGCAGATACATTGACAATACCATTAGCATCAATATCGAAAGTTACCTCGATTTGTGGTGTTCCTCTTGGAGCAGGAGGTATGCCAACTAAATCGAATTGACCTAAAAGCTTGTTATCAGCAGCCATTTCTCTTTCTCCCTGAAAGACCCTGATAGTAACGGCATTTTGATTGTCCTCTGCTGTTGAGAATACTTGGCTTTTTTTTGTAGGAACAGTCGTATTTCTTTCAATTAACTTTGTAAATACTCCGCCAAGTGTTTCAATACCCAAAGAAAGCGGGGTTACATCTAAAAGTAAGACATCTTTTACATCACCTTGTAAAACACCTGCCTGGATAGCAGCTCCCATAGCCACAACTTCATCGGGGTTAACGCCTTTGCTAGGATCTTTCCCAAAAAAGTTTTTAACAATTTCTGTTACTTTAGGCATTCTTGTCATTCCACCAACTAAAATGACATCGTTTATGTCGCTTGCTGAGAGGCCAGCGTCACTTAGAGCTTTTTTACAAGGTTCAATTGTATTTTGAAGCAAGTCGTCAACCAACTCTTCAAGCTTAGCTCTGGTAAGTTTTACATTTAAGTGTTTAGGCCCAGATTGATCAGCTGTAATAAAAGGTAAATTTACATCTGTTTGAGTTGAACTTGACAGTTCTATTTTTGCCTTTTCAGCAGCCTCTTTTAAACGTTGTAATGCTAATTTGTCATTTTTTAAATCTATACCTTGCTCTTTTTTGAATTCGCTAGCTAAAAAATCAATAATTCTTAAATCAAAGTCTTCGCCACCCAAGTGTGTATCACCATTTGTAGACTTAACTTCGAATACACCATCTCCAACTTCTAAAATTGATACATCAAATGTACCACCACCTAAATCGTAGACAACTACAGTACCTGATTGTTTTTTATCTAGTCCGTATGCTAATGAAGCAGCAGTTGGTTCATTAATAATTCTTAAAACTTCTAAGCCAGCAATTTTGCCAGCATCTTTAGTTGCTTGCCTTTGTGCATCATTGAAATAAGCAGGAACAGTTATCACTGCTTGTGTAATAGTTTCTCCTGTATAAGACTCAGCTGTCTCTTTCATTTTTTGAAGAATAAAAGCAGAGATTTGACTAGGGCTATATTTTTCACCCTGAGCTTCAACCCATGCATCACCGTTATTACCTTTAATAATTTTAAATGGAGATAAGCCTACATCCTTTTGCACAGTTTCATCTTCAAAACTTCTACCAATAAATCTTTTTACGGCATAAAGTGTATTTTCAGGATTTGTAACCGCTTGTCTTTTTGCAGATTGACCAATTAGTTTTTCGCTTTCAGTAAAAGCTACAACAGAAGGTGTTGTTCTCGCACCTTCAGAATTCTCTATTACCTTTGGATTCTTTCCATCCATTATTGCCACACAAGAGTTTGTGGTACCTAAATCAATTCCAATTACTTTAGCCATTTTGTTTTTCCTACTTTAAAAATTAAATAATCTTATATTTATATGGGTTGATACTTACTTAATTCAAGAGCATTAAAACTATTGAATTTTCTTACTTTTCGGGTTTCTCTTCTTCTTTGATGGCTTTATTGTCTTGATTTTCTTGAGATTTTTTTGATACCCCTACCATTGCTGGTCTTAGTAACCTATCATGCAATGTGTAGCCT
>LUMR01000073.1_pt1 | contig 29106 bp, 30 predicted proteins | sample 730041 | NCBI WGS metagenome assembly LUMR01 (sample SAMN03860258, study PRJNA289734) | marine metagenome | biome: seawater column; feature: ocean; material: water; isolation source: Red Sea water column Station 12 - depth 10m | place: Saudi Arabia: Red Sea | collected 2011-10-15 | depth 10 m | reverse complement strand
CTCCCTATGTTGGTGGAGATCAGCTCTCTCAAGCTTGTGATAATCCTCCACATGATGCTGCTTATGCGAATCCGGAAAAGTCAGCAGGTAACTCTTGGAATGACTTCTCTGTCAAGTCACCATCAAGAGATAAATATTCTGAAAAAAATACTCAAGGTGTTACAGGTAATGAATATGAAAATGGTTCAAAGGTAACAGGACCTTTTGATATGGCAGTTGATAAGGTCACTGGCACTGAAAAATTTAGATTTGAACCGAATAAAAATATTACTTATAAACAAAAAATGGAAATTGAAGAGGCAGACCGTGCTGCAAAGACACCAGAAAAAAGAGTCGCATCAAGGATTACTGGTGAAGGACAATCAGTAGGAAACGTAACTGGTGATGATTGGGATCGCGGCGATAAGGTAACAGGTACAGAGGGAGCTAATACTCGTGAAGGACAACTTGTTACCTTTTCAGGTGGTGCAAGAGGTTAAGTAAATAATGCCTTTAAGAGGACTGGCTAAAGCCAAGAACTTCACATTGGGGCCAACAGCTCCAATGAAAACTTTTACTGAAAATATCCATATACAAACTAAAGAATCAAATAATTTCCGAAATTCTGGAAAGTCTCATAAATTAACCAATAATATCCAAAATGAAAATCTATTTAGGTATGAAAGCAAAATAAAAAGTGATTTTGATGAAATTGTTCCAACTCTCAAGGAAATTGCTCGAATTCAACATCACGAAGATTTTATAAATAAGGCTCAGAAAATATCAAGAAAAAATTTGGGAATAGATTTACCCCTACATGTATTAGATAAATCTTGGGTTAAACCTCTTGATATGAGAGCTTTATATGCATGGTGTGCTTTCAAACAGCATGAGAAACTTAGCGACAATTTTTTTAACAATGATCCACTTGAAGGTGCTGCTGGAAGTAGGGATGCGGAAGACTTTGAAAAATTTCTCTTAGATTGTGGAATACATTTACTTGATATAACTCCTTGTTCAGATGGAAGATTAGCTCATTCAGTTGCTTATGTAATGAGAATACCTTTTAGTTCAGTAAGAAGAAGATCCCATGCTGGAGCACTGTTTGATATTGAAAATACCGTTAATCGATGGGTAAAAACTGAACATAAAAGATATAGAGAGAATGTTCCTAATGAAGCTCATAAAGATACCAGGTACTTAAAAGTTGTAACTTATCATTTTAGTTCAGTAGATCCTTTGCATCAGGGATGCGCAGCTCATGGGAGTAATGACGAGTTAGCTGCAGCAGAAGGTAGAAATAAATTATATGCTTTCAAAGAGGCTGTAGAGAATAGCTTTTGCTGCGGAGCTTCTGTGGATTTAATGTTAATTGGACTTGATACAGACACTGATTCATTAAAAATACATTTATCAACTAGCGATGGCGGTATAGATTTAGAAAAAACTATTTCTACATTAGAAATTTATAATTCAACAATAAATTTTTCAAAAGAGGATGCGGAAAGAGAAATTTGCCAGACAATTTCTAAGCAATCTTCAAAAGATAAACTCAGTTTGCTCATTTAGATACAGTCGAAGAAGGGGCTCCAGATTTAGATGTAGGAGTGAAGATTTTTACTGGATTAAATGTTTCTCAAGATCTACCTATTCCGGTAGTAATAAGATTTGATTACTCTGGGAAAGTCCCCGGCGCAAAAGAGAGGGCAATAAATGATTGTGAAAGAGTTAATAATGCGATATCAATTAGATATAAAAATTTAGTTGATCAAGGTTTGTTACATACTTGCTCTACTATTAGAGATAGGGACAACATTCATTCCGCCCAAATTATTGGAATGTCTTTAGATAAAAAAACAGAGGAGGCTCACTAATTATGTTAATTTGCAAGGTTGTAAAACCACTTGTTTCTACCAATAGGATTCCTGGTTTTGAACATAAACATCTGCAGGTTGTATTAGATGGTTCTTCTAATAAAGTTGCAGTTGATGCTGTTGGCTGTAAGCCAGGAGATTGGGTTATTTGTGTTGGAAGTTCTGCTGCTAGAGAAGCTGCGGGAAGTAAATCTTATCCAAGCGATTTAACGATTGTTGGAATTATTGATCATTGGGATCCTGACAAGTCATAAAAAGGAGGATATAAATTGTGGAAATTATGAAGGTATTAGGAAGGATGGTATGCACTCAAAGAGTCGCTGGCTTAGGTCATATGAATTTACGAATTTTAGAAAATAATAAAGGAAAGAAATTAGTTGCTGTTGATCCTGTTGGAGCTAGAGAAGGTAACTGGGTTTTTACTGCTAGTGGCTCTGCCGCTAGATTTGCATGCCCTAATCCAGAAGTTCAAACCGATTTAACAATTGAGAAATTATGTAAAGAAAGGGATATCTATCCAAATATCAGCTTCGGTAAGAATTTTGTAAGTCTTTCAATATTTTTAGATAATAAAGAAATATCAGAGAGGGAAAAAGACTTTTCAAAGGATATTGATAAATTTTATTTAGAAGATTAGTCCTTTTTAATAACTATTTGGCTTCGCAATATCTCTTTTGATTAAGGCCATTAAATATGTGGGGGCTTTATATCTACCAGGTAGACATCTATTTAAAGTTTCAAGATGACTCCAACACACTGTCTTTTCTATATCTTTAACTGAGTTTCCTTTTAAAATTAATAGTCTAAGAGCTTTGCAAAATAAAGGATAACCTGCTTCTAGTTCATCTATATTAAGCTTTGCTGCTGACATAGATCAAAGATGAATTATCAACTAATAATCTATACAACTATGGTGCACAATTGGTTCATATTTCAAATTTCTCAATAATTAGAAATTAATCTAGAAATGCGACGCAATCTATTTCAACTAAAACTCCTTTTGGTAGAGATGAAACTTCCACACAGGCCCTTGCTGGAGGATTCTCTATATTAAAAAAATCACTATATATTTTATTGACAATTTGAAAATTACTTAAGTCCGTTAAGTAAATAGTTGTTTTTATTACATCCTCTATTTTGGCTCCACCAGCTTTAAGAACTTCTGCAAGATTTTTTAAAACTTGAATAGTTTCCTTCTCTATATCACCTAAACATGTTATTTCATTTAAAGCTGGGTCTATAGCAATTTGACCAGAACAATAGATAAAATCCCCAGCTTTTATTGCTTGATTATAAGGTCCTACTGGATCTGGAGCATTTGATGTTTTAATTACTTGTTTGGGGGACATTTGTTTAAGAAGATACCTATCTATTTAAACCCATAAATCTTTATTTGCTCTTAAAAAAGTAAATTCTTCTAAATTTTTTGCTCTTAAGAAAAGGTTTATTTTCATCTCTTCATCAAGTAAAAATGGAATTGTCAATTCATTAAGAGAAAGTTTTTTTTCAACTTCCGAAAGTTTATTTTTTATATCTTGATCTTTTGGCTTGAGATTCAATGCCCACAATATATTTCCCTTTGTATATTCATGTGCACAATATATGAGAGTATTTTTTGGTAAAGATTTGATTCTTTCTAGTGAAGAATACATTTGTTGATAAGTTCCCTCAAAAATTCTTCCACAGCCTCCAGAAAATAATGTGTCACCAATAAAAAGAACAGGATTTTCCCCATTCAAAAAGAAGGCAATATGTGAGCTTGTATGACCTAATACTTCAATTATTTTTACTTCTTCCCCTAAAATGTTTAAAGTTTCTCCATCTTCAACAGATACATTTTGAAAAGGGATTCGCTTTTTTTCTTTGGAGGAAGCAATCACCTTTACATTTGGCCATTTTTCAATAAGAGACTTCGTCCCTCCAATATGGTCTGAATGATGATGAGTTTGCAAAATAGCTTCTAAGTGAAAATTGTTTTCATTTATATATCTAATAACTGGTTCGTGAACAGATGGATCTACAACTACAACGGATTTATCTTTTACCAACAACCAAATGACGTTATCACTTAAAACTCTAAGTCCGATTATATTTCGAGCTTTATTAAATTCCATTGTTAAATTAGAATGAAGAATCCTTGGAAGAAATTGATCTATGATTACTATAGCTTTACCAAAAGGAGCTCTGTTAAAAGATTCAATTTCAACTTTTAAAAAAGCTGGGTTAGATTTCTCTAATGCGTTGGAAGAAAATAATAGATCATTAACCTTTGAATCAAATTGCAAACGGGCAAAAGCTCTATTAGTAAGAAATGGAGATGTGCCTGTTTATGTAAGTTATGGTCAGGCTGATTTGGGTATTGTTGGGTATGACGTTTTACGAGAATCTGAATTAAAAGTCGCAAAATTATTAGATTTAGGATTTGGGGGTTGTCATATGTCGTTGGCGGTTAAGAAAAATAGCAATTATTTAAAACCAACCGATCTTCCAGCGAATTGTAAAGTAGCAAGTAAATTTATAAAAACAGCAAGATCTTATTTTGAAGAATTAAATATTCCTGTAGAAATAGTTCATTTGACAGGATCAGTCGAGCTTGGTCCTATTACAGGTATGGCAGAGGCAATAGTTGATTTGGTGGCAACCGGAAAGACTCTCAAAGAGAATGGTTTAATTAAAATAGATGATCTTTATTACTCGACTGCAAGACTAATTGGAAATCCTTTATCTATGAGGTTAGATGATAATCATCTCAGAGATACAATTTTATCAATAGAATCAACTAATGCTTTATAGAAGATTAGCTAAATGTTTTTTAAAGATTTTAGAAGGATTAAAAAGTTAGGTAAATATTTAACTAAAGATAAAAAAACAATCTATCTAATCTTGATAGTTTTGTTACCTGTTTCTTTCTCTGGAGCTATTCAACCATTATTAGTTGGTCAAGCAATTACCATTCTTAAGAACGAAACTACAGATGTTTGGCTAAGTAAAACTTTCTTTGGGCAGTCAATAAATGCCATTATCGTAACTTTATTTATAACTGTTTTATTCAGATTAGTTCTGCAGGGATACCAAACTTACAATATCCAAGCAGTGGGACAACGTTTGACAGCAAGAATAAGAAGAGAACTTTTTGATCATTCAATATCTTTATCTCTTAAGTATCACGATAAAATGCCTGTAGGGAAATTATTAACGAGATTAACAAATGATGTTGATGCTTTAGCCGAGGTTTTTGGTAGTGGGGCAGTTGGAGTCATTGCTGACTTCGTTAGTCTGATAGTAATTTCTTTGACAATGCTGTCAATTGATCGAGGGCTTGCCATTTTATTACTTTTGACTCAAATCCCAGTTTCATATTTTATTATTTGGCTTCAAAAACGTTATAGAAGAGCCAATTATCAAGTAAGGGAAGAATTGTCTCAACTCAACTCTGATTTTCAAGAGAATCTTCAAGGTTTAGAAGTCGTTCAGATGTTCAGAAGAGAGGCTTTTAATAGCAAGAAATTTTCCAAAACTGGAGTTGCTTATAAGAAAGCAGTTAATGGAACAATATTTTATGACAGTAGTATTTCGGCGTTTATAGAATGGATTTCTCTTGCTGCAGTTTCCTTGGTTTTGGCAGTTGGAGGATATCTTGTTACTTCTGGAAATATTGGTTTAGGAACATTAACAACTTTTATTTTATATTCTCAAAGACTTTTTGAACCTTTAAGGCAGCTTGCAGAAAGATTTACTCAAATACAAGGAGGTTTAACAGCTGTAGAAAGAATAAACGAATTATTGGATGAAGAAATACAGATTAAGGACTCTACTTCCGCAAAACATTTTTTAGAAAATGCTAAAAATGTAAATAAAAAATTTAAGGGCAAAATTGAGTTCAAGAATGTTAATTTTTTCTACAACGAAGGAGAACATATCATAAAGAATTTATCTTTCAAGATTAATCCAGGAGAGCATGTGGCTTTTGTAGGCCCAACTGGTTCAGGTAAGACAACCATAATAAGACTATTGTGTAGATTGTATGAACCTCAATCGGGTCAAATTTTAATCGATGATATAGATATCAAAGATATTCCTATTGCAACTCTTAGAAATATGTTGGGAGTAGTTTTGCAAGATACCTTTATCTTTAGTGGAAATGTCGCAGATAATTTAAAACTGAATTCGAATCTAGACAATCTTGAATTAGAAAATCTTTGTTACGAATTAGGGTTAGATAATTTGTTAAAAAAATTACCAGAAGGTTTGAACACCTCACTAAGAGAAAGAGGGGGAAATCTCTCTTCTGGAGAGAGACAACTTCTTTCAGTAGCTCGAGTAGCGATTAGAAATCCTGTTGTTTTAATAATGGACGAAGCAACAGCGTTTATGGATCCCTCAACAGAGGCTACTTTGCAGAAGGATCTTGAGAGAATTCTGTCAAAAAGAACAGCATTAGTAATAGCTCACAGATTAGCAACTATTGAAAGTTCTGATAAGATTTTAGTCTTGAAAGGGGGATCATTAGTTGAGGAGGGAACACATAGTGAATTAAGACTGAAAAAGGGTTTATATTTTCAGCTCTCTGAGCTTCAACAAAAGGGATTCGTGAATTTTTAATGATTTTTAGAAACCAAGGATCGTTAATAAAAAAATCAAACAGTATATCAAAGGATGAGCTGATAGATCTCTATGGTTTAAATTCTTATGAGTTCACTCAAACAACTAAAGAAGAAATATTTGTATGTAGTAAAAATAAAGATTTAGATCTAATAGAACTAGATCAACTTTTGCAAACTGTTGGTTGGAGCAGAAGACCTATAAGGAGGGTAAAAAGAGCTTTAGATTTCAGTATTTTGGTGGTTGGGTTATGGCGTCATGATGATAAATTTCCCAGACTAGTTGGATTTGCAAGATGCACTGGCGATGGAATTCTAGAAGCAACAGTTTGGGATGTGGCTATTAACCCTGTCTATCAAGGACTTGGATTGGGGAAAGAGATAATGAGATATGTCCTAAAAGAATTGAAAAATATTGGCATTTCTAAAGTAACCCTTTTTGCTGATGCTGAAGTGGTTTCATTTTACAAAAGACAAGGTTGGATTTTAGAACCTAGAGGGTCGAAATGTGCTTTTTGGTATGCAAATTAATCATTTTTTGTAGTAGTCAGAATATATAGATTTTAACGATTCGCCTTTTAACCATCTTCTTCTAAAGTGCCAGTTCTTAATTGCTTGGAGAAAAATATTAGTTCTTTCCCATTTCCTTGAACTTATAAAAATAGGAAAATTTAATTGTTTTAAATCTTTTTTTTGGTTTAATCTCATTAAAAAATCTACATCTTCCATCAAAGGTATATTTCTAAATCCATTATTCTTAAAATAGATTGTTCTATGAATTATTAAACCTTGATCACCATACGGTTGTTTAAAAAATTTACTTCTAATATTCACGAGAATTTCGAGGACTCTATAAATTATCTTTTTGTGATTAATTTTGAATTCAAAATAGTAAATAATATTCTTGTTTCCCTTTAAAAATGAGTTTATTTTTTTAAACCAATCATGAGTTAATCTTGTGTCTGCATGTAAAAATATGAGCCACTCTCCTTTTGAATTTTTAGCTCCAATATCTAATTGTAAACCTCGATTCCTTTCTTTGGATATAAATACTTTCGCTCCATAAATATTTGCTATATCAATAGTTTTATCTTCACTTCCACAATCAACAATTATGATTTCGCCCTCTTTCTGAATACTTGACAAGTCTGAAAGCAATAATGGCAAATTATTAGCTTCATTAATAGTTGGAATAATAATTGAGATTTTTGACAAGTCGATTACTTTCTATTTTCAATATCAATAATTGTATCTATATCAATTTTTTTATCTAAAAACTTATATCTTAATTTTGTTGTAGCAAAATTATCAATTGTATTTTGAAGAACATTTTCTGTCCCCCACTTTATGTTGATAAAAGGTAAATATATATGCGATGACATTATTTTTTCTGATAAACCAATAAGCCAATATCCTCCATCATTAGATGGTCCTAAAATAAGATCATTTTGTTGAAGCTCTTTTAGAGTATTCAATAAATCTTGATGGCATAAATCTGGAAGGTCAGTACCAATAAAAATAATATTTTTGATCTTATGTCTTGCACAAAATTTTTTGTTGATAATTATTTGCCGTTTCATTTTTTCTCCCAAGCAGCCTTTCCCCTGTAAATTAAATTTTTTGATGCCTAATTCTCTAGTCCATCTTTTACAGTTACCTACCCCCAAACCAGATATAGCAATAGAAATATCAATTAGTTTATTTTCTTGGAGAAATTTTGCGACTGAAATAGTGTGTTTGGTCATTACACTTTGAACCTTTGCAGAATTACTTTTACCTATATCTTTAGATAATCTTGTTTTGCATCTTCCAAAAGCATGCCATTTTGCCATGATAATAAGTAATGCTTTATCCAAAAATTTATTGCGATTTAAAATAATTATATGCCTATAAAAAATAAAATTTTTCTTATAAATTTGTATGATGGTTTGTTAAGTAATTTTAAATTTGTCGTGATCTTGTGATTTCCTAATGGCCAATTATTAAATTCCAACTAGATTAATAATCTAGAGAATAAAATTTTGCAAGCAATTAATCCTATTTGGGCGGAAGTTCAACAATCACTTCAAAAAACTTTAAGTAAGCCTTCATTTGAGACATGGATAAGGCCTGCTAAATTTAATTGTTTTGAAAATGGCTTATTAACTTTAATTGCTCCAAATACATTTTCCAGTGATTGGTTAAGAAAGAATTATTGTCAAACTATCGAAAAGGCTGCAAAAGAAATATGCGGCCATGATGTAAAAGTTGTTTTTAAATCTGAAACAAATATAAGCAGCGATTCAACAAATAAAGAGAACCTAGATGAACAGATTGTGAATCATAAAACAAAATCATTTCCTAATAATAGTCAAGATATTTCTTCAAAAAATCGATCCAAAAATCCCAACGGTCTAAATTTACGCTACGTCTTTAAAAGATTTGTTGTAGGTCCAAATAGTAGGTTGGCTCATGCAGCGGCTTTAGCAGTTGCCGAATCACCCGGGAGAGAATTTAATCCATTATTTATTTGTGGTGGAGTAGGTCTCGGTAAAACTCATTTAATGCAAGCAATAGGCCATTATCGAGTAGAAATAGATCCAGAAGCAAAAGTTAAATATGTATCTACAGAAACTTTTACTAATGATGTTATTAGTGGTATTCGAAGAGATGGAATGACAGCTATTCGAGATAAATATAGAAATGTAGATTTGATTTTAATAGACGATATACAGTTCTTAGAAGGCAAAGAGTATACACAGGAAGAATTTTTTCATACTTTTAATGCTCTTCACGAATCAGGAAGTCAAATAGTTATTGCAAGTGATAGGCCACCAAATCAATTGTCGGGAATTCAAGAGAGATTAATTTCTAGGTTCTCAATGGGCATGACGGCAGATATTCAACCACCTGATCTTGAGACGAGGACAGCCATCCTTCAAAAAAAGGCAGAACAAGAGAGGATGAGTCTTCCAAGAGATTTAATTCAATTTATAGCAGGAAGATTCACTTCGAATATTCGAGAATTGGAAGGAGCATTTACTAGAGCTGTTGCATTTGCATCAATAACAGGCTTGCCAATGACAGTCCAATCAATTGCTCCAATGCTTGATCCGAATAGTGTTGGAGTAGTTGTTACTCCAAAACAAGTTATTAATAAAGTGTCAGATTTCTTTAAAGTTTCTACTGATGAATTGATCAGTTCAAGTAGGAGAAAACCAGTAAGTCAAGCTAGACAAATAGGTATGTATCTTATGAGGCATGGGACGGATCTAAGCCTACCAAGAATTGGAGATGAGTTTGGGGGCAAGGACCATACAACAGTAATGTATGCTATTGAACAAGTTGAAAAAAAATTATCTATTGATCCAAATATTGCAAGTCAAGTTCAAAAAATAAGAGATTTACTTCAAATAGATTCAAGAAAAAATTTATAGTTTTACTATTAACTAGAAATGAAATTTATAGGATCTTGATCATATCTATGCCTTAAAGGTAACTTATCTATTTCATTGATATCACTGAGCGATTCAATTCTATTTAATGATTGCCTTAATAACCTCGCTGAAATGATTGGCATATCTCTTGGAACTGAGATTCTATTTTTTAAGTATCTTAAAGAGATTCCTGAAAGTTTTTTAGGGATTAATACTTCACCTGTGATCATATGGCTCAAAGCTGATCTCAATGATTCGTCAAAGGATTCTTTATTGTATGGGTTTACCTTTAGTAAATTGTCTTTATGCTTTATCACTCTTTTAAGAGCAATTGTTGCATAATATTTTGACTCATAATTTTGGTTTAATTCATAATTACCTAAACCCTCCCCAGTATCTATTAGCTTTGAGAAAGTAATCTGTTGTTCATTGCTTTCTTTATAGCATCCTCCCATTTGTGGGGGTAAATCATGAGAATGAGTATGAAAATCTCCTTGAGTGCCTCTATAAGCACTTGTCCCCTCAAAAAGGGTAAGCCAGTTATCTACATGACGATAATTAGATCTTAAATTAAACCCTTTATAATAAATAAGTGATGCATTCATTCTCTCCATATAGGGAATAAAAATTATATCTCCAACACCAGGCTCTATATCACCCGTGTTAGAAACTGATGGATCAACAAACCCTGATTTTGAGCTACTTAAGATTTCATCGAGTTTAGAAATGGATTCTTTAAATCTTTTTTTTCTAAAAGAGTTATCTATAAAATTAAAGCTTTCTCGGCAGAGCCAATTACACCAGGATCTGAAAATTTCTCTTTCTAACTCTCGAATTTTGATAAGGTGACTAGATGTAATAAAAGATCCAAGTGCTCCAAATTCATTTTCTAAAAAAGCTATGATATCGTCGCTTTCAGTTATAACTTGCCCTTTAAATTCAATTGCAGGTAATTTCCCCGATCTGACTTTTTCAAGGAACCAACTTTCTTTTTGGCCGTAGCAAAACATATTTATTTTCTTGACTCTGTATGGAATTTTCTTAAATTCAAGCCATAACCATATCTTCTGACAGTAAGGACACCAAGAATGCCTATCCCTATAGAGGGTAACTAATACATCATTTTCACTATGTCCAAATAATCTTAAATTTGCGTAGGAATTATTTATACCATGGACTCTATCAAGATCTTCAACTTCAAATTTATTTAAATCATCCCATGTCAAAATCCCATTCATTATTTGAATTAAAGCTATAAACTAACGTTATAATAATTGATTAAAAAAAGTCTTGGAATTTGAATTTGATTTAATTGTTGTTGGCGCTGGATCTGGAGGACTCGCGGCGGCTAAACGTGCGGCTAGTTATGGAGCAAAAGTCGCAATCATAGAAGCAAATCAAATAGGAGGAACTTGTGTGATAAGGGGATGTGTGCCTAAGAAATTAATGGTTTATGCAGCTAAAAGTAAAAAAAATATGGATTCTTCTGAAGGATATGGATTAAAAAATGAAGGTATTAATTTTGAATCAAATATTTTGTTGAAGAATGTTAGAGAGGAGGTTTCTAGATTAAGTAATTTACATAGAAATTCTTTAAAAAAGTTGAATATAACTATTTTTGAAGGCTTAGGAAGATTTATTACTCAAAATGAATTAGAAATTATTTGTTCAAACACAAAGAAAATTAAAAACAAAATAAGTTCAAAAAAAATTCTTATTTCAGTTGGAGGTAAACCAAAGAAATTAAATATTCCTGGGGTAGATTTGGCATGGACTAGTGATGATATTTTTGAATTAGAAAAGTTTCCTAAATCAATATTAATAGTAGGAGGTGGATATATTGCTTGTGAATTTGCTTCTATTTTCAGAAATTTAGGTACTGAAGTAACTCAATTAATTAGAGGTCAACATTTACTTAATGGTTTTGATGAGGATCTTTCTTCATGCCTAGAGGAATCACCTACTTTTACTGAAATCAATATAATCCCCAATACTCAATTAAATTCTATCAAAAAAGTAAATGGAAATCTGGAATCTACCCTAGACTCGGGAGATAAACTCCTAACTAATAATATCCTTATTGCTACAGGAAGAGAACCAAATCTTTTGCCTTTAAATTTAGATTTTTTAAATCTAAAGATGGATGGCCAATATTTAGATGTCGATGAACTTAATCAAACAAGCAACGCAAATATTTTTGCAGTTGGCGATATCATAAATAAGCCAAACTTAACTCCAGTAGCAATAGAACAAGGGAGAGTTTTTTCGGATAATTTTTTTAATGACCAAAAAAGAAAAGTAAATTATGAATATATCCCTAAGGCCGTTTTTACTATTCCAGAAATTTCAACAGTTGGCTTAAGTGAGAAAAGAGCTAAAGAGATTTACTCTGAAAAAAATATAAAAATTTTCAAATGCAAATTTACCCCTATGTCTAATACCTTTAAAAAGAATAAATCAAAATGTATGTTGAAGATTGTAGTTCATAAGCTAACTGACAAAGTCCTAGGATGTCATATGTTTGGAGAAACATCGTCTGAGATTATTCAAATGGTATCAATTTCATTAAATGCAGGGATAACAAAAAAAGACTTTGATATTACTATGGCTTTGCACCCAACTATCTCAGAAGAATTTGTGACTATGTATGGATAAAATTATGAATTAGAAAATTTTAATTTTTCTTGAACAATCAGAAATACTATAAGTAATGCAAAGTAAATAAATAAACCTATCCTTAATTCAGAAAGGAAGTTAAATTCATTCAGGAAAAGTATCTTATCGAGAATGTAGAAAATATAAAGATTAAGCAAAATAAATCCTTCAATTCTTGTGATTTTCCCTTTGCTCCAGAAAATTGGTAAGCATGCAAAGGTAGTTAAAACCATAAAAGGTAAGTCAACTTTTATTAGACTCTGTTCAATTACTAAACCTTTAAATCCTGAAAAAATACTGCAACTTCCAAGGATTAAAAGTTGATTGAGTAAATTACTTCCTATTACATTCCCAATCGCAAGATCTGTTTTGCCTTTAAATGCAGCAATTATTGAAGTTACTAATTCTGGTAAAGATGTCCCAGTTGCGACGATAGTTAAACCAATAACAATTTCATTTACACCCAAAAGAGTAGCGAGCGTTTGAGAACCATTTACTAAAATATTTGAACCAAAGCTTAAAAGAAATATTCCCAATATTAACTTTAGTAAAATATTCATTTTCCCTTTATAGTTATCTTTTAATTCTTCTATCTCTGGTTCAGCATCTTTTGTCTCCTCTCCTTTTTCATTGATGGTATTGATTTCCCATATTGTATTTAAGATTAAACAAAATATTAGAAATACCCCTGCTTGCAATGTTAATAAGCCTGTTGATGACATAGCCCAAACTGCACAAGAAATTGCCATTAAAAGAGGCACATCTCTTCTGACTATTCTGCTTTTTACTTTAAGAGGTGTTATCAATGAGCTTATGCCCAAAACAACGAGAACATTAAAAATATTGCTTCCAATTACATTGCTTGCCGCAAGCGAATCACTGCCTTTTAAAATTGAACTCAAACTTACCAACAACTCAGGAGAGCTTGTTCCAAGAGAAACAACTGTCAAACCAATTACTATTTGAGGTATTCCTAAAATTAAAGATAAAAATATGGCTCCTTGAATAAAGAACTCTCCTCCAGCAAAAAGTAGAACTACGCCTAAAAATATTTCTATTATTGGAAATAAAAAATCACTCATATTTAGGATTTAATTTAGATAATAAAAATTTTCATAATTGGTTAATAACTATCCTCGAATATCTATAATTTATTGTCAATTTTAATTTGCTGTTAAAATTGATTAAATAGAAAAAATTTTGAAGACTTTAAACATAATAAAACCTGATGATTGGCATTTACATTTAAGAGAAGGTCTTGTATTAAAAAATATCATTCAGTTTACTTCGGAATATTTTGGAAGAGCCATTGTTATGCCAAATACTAAAAGTCCCATAACATCAATCAATAGCGCTATTTCTTATAGGAAATCTATTGTTGAAGCGCTACCAGAAAGTTCTAAGTTTGAACCATTAATGACAATTTATCTTACAGATGACACTGATAAAGGGGAACTAATTAATGGTTTTAAAAATAATGTTTTTTTTGCAGCAAAATTATATCCTGCTAATGCCACAACAAATTCCAGTCATGGAGTTAGGAAAATAGAAAATCTATATAAGATCTTTGAATTAATGCAAGATTCTGGAATGCCTCTTTTAATTCATGGGGAAGTGACTGATTCTGAAGTAGATGTATTCGATAGAGAAGAAGTTTTTATAGATAAAGAACTTTCTCAAATAACCAAAAGATTTCCAAAATTAAAAATCGTTCTAGAACATATAACCACCTCTTACGCAGTGGATTTTGTGCAAGAAAATAATATTGGGGCTACTATTACTCCGCATCATTTGCATATAAATAGAAATGCAATGTTTTTTGGAGGCTTAAATAGTGATTTTTACTGCTTACCAGTTGCTAAGAGGGAAAATAATAGACTCGCTTTAAGGAGAGCGGCAACAAGTGGGAAAAAATGTTTTTTCTTGGGGACTGACTCTGCTCCACACCTTAGGAAGTGGAAGGCTTTTTGTGGATGTGCAGGCATTTTTAATTCGCCAGTAGCAATAGAAAGCTACTTAACAGTTTTCGAAGAGGAGGATGCTCTAGATAATTTTGAAAAGTTTGCAAGTTTGAATGGCCCTAATTTTTATAATGTCCCACCAAATAAAGAAAAATTAAAATTAGTTTCTAGACCTAACAAAATTAAAGAATATATTGATGTTGTTGAAGAAAAAAATATTGTCGGACAAATAAAACCATTTCATGCAGGTGAAACTTTACAATGGCAAGTAGAAGGAATAGTAAATTAAAAAATTAGATTTAATCTGACAATTAAAAGTGTAAATATTCCAATTTTTCTTGGTTAAATGGGTTACTTTCAGCTACGATTAGAAAGCGCAAATTCCTTTGGGAGTGTGGCGGAATTGGTAGACGCGCCGGACTTAAAATCCGTCGAGCGATTTAGCTCGTGGGGGTTCAAGTCCCCCCACTCCCATTATTTAATTATTTATTTTTAGTTCTGACGATAACTTCCAATAGTTGTTATGTTTTAACTAAGCAACCATAAATTAAAATGGAAAGTTTTTTCAATAATTCATTCGCTACTTTAATTGCTTATATCGGAATTATTTCTACCTATTTATTGGTTATCCCATTGTTACTATTTTACTGGATGAATAATAGATGGAATATTATGGGCAAATTTGAAAGATTAGGAATTTATGGCCTTGTATTTCTTTTCTTTCCAGGTTTAATTTTATTTTCTCCATTTTTAAATCTCAGACTAAAAGGAAGTGGTAAAGGGTAAATAATTGACTAAAGGAAAAGTTATACAAATAGGTTTATTTATTTCATTAATAGGATTAATTAGTTATAAATTTGCACCGCAAATTGGTATCGATAATTTTACAGCCACTACTCTATCAAGTTGTATCTTGATTTTGATTGTTATTACTTGGGTAACATCTTATGTTTATAGAGTTGTAAATGGAAAAATGACTTTTATGGAACAAAGGAAGCGTTATAGAAAAGAGTATGAAAAAGTTGTTAATGATAAACTAGAAACCAAATTCAACTCATTGTCAAAGGAAGAGCAGCAAAAACTTATGGAAGATTTAGAGAAAAATCCATAAATTTTTCATAGAAAAATATCTAAAAATTATGAAAGATAACAAAATGCAAATTACTAAAAATGAATCTTTATCTAAGGTAGATGAGATGTTTTGTGAGTTAAAAAATAAAAAAAAATTTGCTTTAATGCCTTTTATAATGGCTGGGGATCCCAATATTGAAATAACGTCTGAGATCTTATTAAAGTTACAAGAAAATGGAGCTGACCTTATTGAATTAGGTATCCCGTATAGTGACCCACTTGCAGATGGACCTGTTATTCAAGTGGCGGCCTCTCGCGCCTTAAAGTCAGGTACTAGCTTAAGAAAAGTAATTAAACTTTTAGAGTCTTTAAAAGGTAAATTAAATATCCCCATCATCCTTTTTTCTTACTTGAATCCATTACTATGTTTTGGCTTTGAAAGGTTTTGTGAGATGGCATCTGATGCTGGAGTTTCTGGACTAATAGTTCCTGACCTCCCTTTGGAGGAAGCTTATAAATTTTCTAAAATAGTTAGTAACCATTCTATGGACTTAATTTTATTGGTAGCGCCAACTACTCCTTTTGAAAGAATGAAACAAATATCAAATCATACAAAAGGCTTTACTTATTTAGTAAGTGTTACAGGTGTCACTGGTGAGAGAAACAAAATGGAAAATAGAGTAGAAAATCTTATTGCTAAATTAAAAGATGTAAATAGCAATCCAATTGCTGTTGGTTTTGGAATATCAACTCCAGAACATGTTAATAAAGTTCGTGAGTGGGGAGCAGATGGAGTAATTATTGGGAGTGCATTTGTAAAACGAATCTCGAGCTCAAGTGAAAAAGATGTTGTCGATCATGTTGGTGAGTTTTGTAAAGAAATGCGTTTAGCTGCTGATCAAAAAAAATAAATACAAAGATAATTTATTAATTAAAAGAATTATTTATAGAAAATTAATTAAAAATGTTATTACCAATTTATTGTTGTTGTCTTTAAGATTCTTCTGTAGGTAATAATCTGATTTGTTTTCTTCCGAGCTTAATTTCGAATTCATCACCTGCTTTTAAATCAAGAAGTGCTGTATATGCTTTCCCAATCAGAAGATTTCCATTGCCTTGAACTGTAGCAATATAACTAAGTTTTCTTCCACCTTTTCCAATACCTGCAACTCCAGAATCACCAAGATTAACCCCTTTTGCTTCTAAAAGTGCTTCATAAAATGCGGTAAAGTTTAAGCGTTCACCTCCGTTTTTTTTAGTGGAAACATATCCACAGGCGCGAACTAGGTCAGATTTGCTAACATCACCAAGTTCTTTAACTTTTGCAAGGAGATCGCTACCAGTTAGCATAATTAATTAAAAGAAAGTTGTATTAAATAACATAGCAATCTGCGTGTAATATATGCAATTATTAAGTATCTATTCATTCTATTATTTATATTTAAAAATGGAAAAGTTTGTAGTTTTTGGAAGGTACTGTGAAGATGCAATTATTAAAAGGGAACCATTTCGAGAACAACATCTTAAGAGACTTAAAAACTTAAAAGATAGCGATATTTTAGTTACATTAGGGCCAACAAAATGTACCAAATATTTGTTTGGAATTTTTAATGCTAATGATGTAAACGAGTTGAAAGATCTTATTGAGGAGGATATATATTGGGAAAAAGGTATATGGATTAATTATGATATTTATCCCTGGATTCAAGCATTTTAAATATGATTTACGAAAAAATTTAGTAATTATTAACTATTTATTAAAAGAATTAATTTAACTTAAAAAATACATATTATGTTTGCTTTAATAATTCAGTTATTTATCTTATTTAGGAGTTAAAACGATATTTATTTAAACGTTAGTTTTAAGAGGTTATATCATTTTTAATTAAAAATATATTATTTTAAATAATATTTATTTACTAGTATCTTGATTTATCTGGTTTACTAATGAGTCGATATCTAATTGATTATATGGTGGTGTTTGTTTTGTTTCTAGATAATCGTTCTTGATATTGTTTAACCATTTTTGCTCAATCTTTATAAGATTTTTTGCAATATTGAACATGCCGCCTTTTTTATATAATTCTTTCATTTTGAGAATAATCTCGGAGGTTCTACTCGATTTGATATTTAATTCATTTGCTAAGTCTTTTTGGGTAAATCCATGCGTTTTTAACCAATCTTTAATGAAGGAGACGAGTTCTTTTTCTTCCTGTATAGATAATTTACTCATTCAATAAAAAGGAAATAACTTATTAAGCTTATTCTCTGCTCTTGCTCTTATTGAAGGAGTCATGTATTTGCTCCATATACTGAGTACTGCTGTGAGGGCTACAAAATCATCACTAAAACCAACTAAAGGCATAAAGTCAGGGAAAAGATCAAATGGCATAATCAAATATGCTAGAGCAGCCATTAATGAAACTCTCACTTGTGCAGGAGTATAAGGATCTAATGCCATCTCCAAAACTTCTAAGGCAGGCTTGGCAATTGTTCTTCCCGCTTTAATAAGAATCTTGATAATGATATTTTCATCAAATGTTGAACTTTCTAAAACTTCAGCATCATAGATTTTTTCTTGAGTTTTGTAATTCTCTTTCATCCTTATAAATGAAATTTAAATATTTTTAATGGAATTTTTAGCTAATACTATCAACTAATCCATTCTGTATTCCTGCTTTTCTAAGTTTTCTTAAAGCACGTTGAACAACTTGTCGGCAATATTCCCTGCTACAACTCATATGTCTTGCAACTTCAGCTAAAGTTCTCCATTCATTTGAGCCGTCTAAACCAAATCTTAAGCTTACTATCTTTCTTTCTTTCTCAGTTAAATTTGCTTTATCTAATAACTTCCAAGCCGAGGCTGTCCTTTCGGCTAATTCGGCTAATTCCATTGGGGGAGTTTGATCACTTGGAAGAATATCAACTAACTCGGAAGGATCTGATTTTGATTTAACAGTACCTTGGAGACTAACAGTGATGCTTCTCAATTCACAAGAAAGGAGTTCGTCAATTTCCTCTTTGGTTATTTTCATTTCTTCAGCTAGCTCATCACTAGTAGGTGGAATACCCTTAAGTTGCATAAGCTTTGATTTTGCTGATCTTAGTTTTGTAAGTTTTTCATTAATGTTAACAGGGATCCTTATCGTTCTACTTTGAGTTGACAATGCTCTATTTAAACCTTGCCTAATCCACCAATAAGCATAGGTGGAAAATCTATGTCCTCTAGACGGATCATATTTTTCTACGGCCCTTGTAAGACCTAATGTACCCTCCTGAATTAAGTCCAGTAATTCTAATCCTTTCCCTTGGTATCTCTTGGCGAGGTTGACAACTAGTCTTAGGTTGGCTGTTATCATCTCGTTTTTAGCTTTTTCACCAATTTTTATCTTTTTTCTCTCAGCTTCGGAGTATTCACAAGCGGGGCCTTTCCCTCCTGCCTCTTGACATCTATTAACAAGTACTACCATTTCTTGGACTTTTCTGCCCATTGTGAGTTCTCTTTCGGGAGTCAAAAGTTGATGACGACCTATTTCACCAAGAAAATCGCTTAATGAACTCACGATTTACCTCATTGTTAATATATTTAACTTATAGTCAATTCAGTAATAAGCCATACATGTAATAATTAATTAATAATTAATTAATAATTATTAATTAGTTAATTAACATTATTTTTTTTGGATTTTTAGATAAAAAAATTAAAAATTATAAATTTTAATTATTTAATTTTTTCTTCTTGATTCTAGAACAGCAAGTACATCTCTCCACTCAACCCCTTTATGCATAAGGGCTACTTGCAGATGATAAATTAAATCAGCAGCTTCATTTGAGATTGAATTTTTATCATTATCTTTGCAAGCCATTATAAATTCTGCAGATTCCTCTCCTATTTTTTTCAAAATAGTATTACTACCTTTTGTTAATAAATGATTTGTGTAACTTTTTTCTGATGGATTTATTGATCTTTCGTTAATTGTATTGAATAATTCAGAGCAAATATTTGAGAAGGGAGTTGTTTTTTTCTCTTTTTTATCACTTTGATTAATTTTGATTTCGTTGAAAAAACAACTTTTTTCCCCAGTGTGACATGCTCCTGAACCATTTTGTTCAATCAAAAGGATTAGTGCATCATTATCGCAGTCGAATCTTATCTCCTTAAGTATTTGGGTACTTCCACTTGTAGCTCCTTTTCTCCAAATTTCGGATCTTGATCTACTCCAATAATGAACGTTTTTGGTTTCAAGTGTCATTGTCAAAGATTCTTTGTTCATCCAAGCAAGCATAAGAATTGATCCGTCAAGCCAATCTTGTGCTATTGCAGGGATTAATCCATAATTATCAAAGCGTAGATCCTCTATCGAAAAATTAGTTGAATAAGTCATTATGTTCGTTATGTTAAATCCTACTCAATGTGTTTTATTAAAAATTATCCTAACAGTTAATTGATGTATATTCATTCTCTGAAATTTTCATGCAGCAAAAGTTACGAGGATTTTCCCTGTTCACATAGGCAATGGCGCCATGAAGGCCACTGCAGATTTGTGCATGGATATTCAAGATCATTCACCTTTTGGTTCACTGCAAAAAAATTAGACCTAAATGGTTTTGTTGTCGATTTTTCAAGTCTAAAGCCCCTAGAAAATAGACTAAAGGAGCAATTTGACCATACTTTTCTAATAAATAAAGATGACCCTTTGCTGAATTACTGGGAAAAATTACATGACTTAGATGCTTTAGATCTGAGAATTATGGATAATGTGGGAATGGAGTTCACCTCTGAATTAATTTGGAGATGGGCTAATGAATACTTACAGGATAAGGATAAGGGCAGAACATGTTGTTGGAAAACAGAATCAAAAGAAAATAAATCGAATAAAGCAAGTTATGAGGAAATTCCTGATTGGTTCAAATCTTAGATTAAAGTTGTTAATTTTAAAGTCATATAGGATTCTTTAATTAGATATTTAATCAACATTTATCTCTCCATTAATCAGATAAATATTAATCTCGTCTTTATTAAGGTAATGATTATTCAATATATTATTTGAAATTTTTGTCTCAATTTGTTTTTGAATAATTCTTTTTAAAGGCCTTGCACCATAGGCATGATCGAAACTATTTTCGACAAGTTGGTTAATTGCTTCATCCGTAATTTTGAATTTTAAGTTTTTTTTGTTAAGTCTTTTTTCTAAATGTTGAAGCTGGATTTTTGCAATTTCTTTTATGTCATTTAATTCTAAATTATTAAAAATAACTATTTCATCAAGTCGATTTAAAAACTCAGGCTTGAAAAATTTTTTAATTTCATTATCTACAACTTTTTTAATTTCATTTGTATCTTCTTTTCTAACTGATAAATCATTTATTGATTGACTTCCTAAATTACTTGTGAGAACAATGATTGAATTTTTGAAATTGATTGTACGACCTTGACCATCAGTAATGATTCCATCATCAAGAACCTGTAAGAGAATATCTAAAATATCTTTGTGAGCTTTCTCTATTTCATCTAGGAGTATTAATGAATAAGGATTTTTGCGTACAGCTTCAGTTAGTTGACCGCCTGATTCGAAACCTAAATATCCAGGAGGCGCACCTATAATTTTGCTCACTGAATGCTTTTCCATATATTCAGACATATCCAGTCTTGTAATTGAAGAATTTGAATCGAATATTATTTTGGCTGTTACTTTACTTAGCTCTGTTTTCCCAACACCAGTTGGACCTAAAAAGAGAAAACTGGCTAATGGCTTGCTTGGATCATTTAGACCAGTCCTTGATCTCTTAATGGAATCTGCAACTGCCCTAATTGCACTATCTTGACCAATAATTTTTTCTTTAAGGATTGACTCGAGGCTCAAGAGTTTATCTTTTTCTGACTGGTTTAAGTTCTGTACTGGAATAGAGGTCCACTTTGAGACAACTTCTGCAATATCATCAAAAGTTACCTCTTGTCTTAAAAGACTTGTATCTCCATTTTTTTGAGAATTTACTAGGGACTCACTTTTTTCTTTCAATTTTTTTTGCAAAGAATTTAAAGTTCCAAATTCTAATTCTGCTGCTTTGTTGAGGTCAAAACTCCTTTTGGCTTGATCTATTTGCAATTGAACAGATTCAATTTCTTCTTTTATGGTGCTAATCTCATCAATTTCATCTTTTTCTTTTTTCCATTGAGCGCCTAATTCTGCCTGTTTATCTTTAAGGGATATAAGTTCATTATTGATTTTTTTTAATCTTTCTATAGAAAAATCATCCGTTTCTCTTTTTAAAGATAATTTTTCCATCTCAAACTGTAGAACTTTTCGATCAATTTCATCAATTTCTTCAGGTTTGGAAGTTATGACCATATTTAATCTTGAGGCTGCTTCATCGATTAGATCTATTGCTTTGTCAGGAAGAAATCTATCGTTAATATATCTTTCGCTAAGGGTTGCAGCAGCAACTAAAGCATTATCAGAAATTCTCACACTATGATGAACTTCGTATCTTTCTCTCAATCCTCTTAAAATTGATACAGTATCATCTATTGAAGGAGCATCAACTTTTATCTTTTGAAATCTTCGTTCTAAAGCAGGATCTTTTTCTATATTTTGTTTATGTTCATTAATAGTTGTAGCACCAATACATCTAAGTTCTCCTCTCGCAAGCATTGGTTTTAATAGGTTGCTTGCATCTAAAGAACCTCCACTAGCGCCTGCACCAACTACCGTATGAATTTCATCAATAAAAAGAATAATCTTACCGTCTGATTCTTTCACTTTCTTTAGAATATTTTTTATTCTTTCTTCAAATTCTCCACGATATTTTGCTCCAGCTAAAAGTGAACCCATATCTAATGAAATTAGTTTCCTATCTTGTAGCGCAGAAGGTACATCGCCATTAATAATTCTTTGAGCTAACCCTTCTACAATGGCTGTTTTCCCAACCCCAGGTTCTCCAATAAGAACTGGATTATTTTTTGTTCTTCTACTCAATATTTGAATTGTTCTTCTAATCTCTTCATCCCTACCAATAACAGGGTCTAAAATCCCATCTCGTGCAGATTGAGTTAGATCAATACCATATTTTTCCAAAGACTCATTAGAACTATTAAATTCATTTTTTACTGCCGGATCTGACTTCATTTTCTTTATAATTTCAAGAAATTCTGGAATACCTTTTTGATTTAAAATTTGAAATCCATATTTATCATCATAAGTGAAACCGTAAACTAAGTGTTCTGTTGATATCACTACATCATTTAAAGTATTTTTAATATCATTCGCCTTCAAAAATATTTTGTGAAGAGTATCACCAATATATAAATTATCTTGTTTATTTTTCATTTTTGCCTTCGCATTTAATGAAGAAATTATTTCCCTCTCAAGATCTTTTAGATTTACATTATTTTTTTTTAAAATCTTTTTTGTAATATTGTCATCTTTTATAAGAGCTAATAATAAATTATCAGAGTCTACATTTTGTTGATAATTTTTATAAGCAATTTCTTTGGCAAAAATAAAACAGTTCCAAGCAGAATTTGAGAATTCGCTTGGAACTATTTTCATCAATCAAAATTTGGGTATGACAGTAATAAATATTAAGTCAAAAAGGGTGTTTAACTATTTAGAAGATTTATTCAACAATAACTTTACCTACCATTCCAGCGCCTCTGTGTGGCTCGCAATAGTAATCATAAGTTCCAGCAGTATCAAATGTTTCTTCCCAAGACTCTCCTGGAGCAAAAGCTAGGTCCGCATGACTTAATTCCTCATGCCCATCAAAAACAGCATTGTGAGGGGCAAGTTTATTATTGACGAATTTAACTGTATCACCAGCACTAATGGTTACTGTACTTGGTTCAAATGCAAGCATTCCAGCATCTGTTCCAAGTTTTACTTCAACAGTCTTAGCTGAAACTGATGAAATACCTAGACCTAGAGTTAAAACTATTGCAAATAACCCTGCAAAGATTGAACGTAACATAATAAAAATTTGCTTATCTATATATATTACAAGGCTTTGGTAACCTAACTGCGAGAATTTTAATTGTTATTACAGCTTGGTAACTTTGATAACCTTAAAATATCATTCAGTGACTTGGCATAACTTTTAAGTTTAAAAGTCTCAGGATTAGTGATGGGGACATGATTAAAGTCATATTTTTTGATACTGAAGCTATCCCAAGGAGTAGTTTGGATGGGGAGAATTCTTAATAATATTTTTAGAATTTTTTTTGTAAGCGGTATCGCAAAAAATCTCCTCATATTATGTTTCTTTAAAAGTGTAATTATGGCATCATCAATTGAAATGAATTTTTGACCTAGCACAAATTTTCTAAAGCCTTTGTATTGCTCTTCTTTATGATTTTTAATTAGAAACCCGCAAATCTGGGCGATATCATTTGCGTGTATAAAGTGAAATTTAGAATCGAGTTTTAAAAATCTTGCTAACCAAAGCCATTTCCCAATTTCTTTCAATCCACTAGTTAAATAACTCACAGGATATTTACTTTTTTTTCCAAGATTCCCTCCAAAAACCAAGGTAGGGAAAACAGCGAATGTTTTTTCTGCAAATGAGCTTTCTCTAAGTCTCTGGAAACATTCATATTTTGTTTGAATGTACTCTGTTCCATAAATCAATGATTCCCTCATTAATTCTGTTTGGGTATCAAGAATACTAGCTGTTGAAAAATAAATAATCTTTTCTAACTTTTCAATATCAAGCATTTCTAGTAATTCTTCAAAAGCTTTAATATTTACTTCATAGGCTCTTTTTGGATCTCCCCAAGCTGTAGCAGTATGTATTAGGTAATTAATTTGACTAATTTCCTTTTTATACCTATTTGATTCCCTGATATCGCACACCATTAACTTGACTTTTTTATTTTCTTGAACAGAAATTGGTAACTTACTTTTGTCTCTTACCATGAGATAAAGCCTGAATTTTGTGTTTTTCAAAAACCAATCAACTAAATATTGGCCAACACATCCATTAGCGCCTGTTATTAATAAGTTTTTATATGCCAAGACTTTGACTAGTAAGTGAGTTTTTTCCCATGTTCAAAAAATGTTTGAGCATTTTCTTCTGGAGTCCCAGGTAAAATCCCATGACCCAAATTAAGAATATATTTCCTGTCTTTAATTTTATTGAAAGTATTATCTATCCTTTCTTTTATTGATTCTTTGTTTCCGAATAAAATGCCAGGGTCAACATTACCTTGAATTCCTATCCCAGCCCATGAATCAAAAATTTGTACTACTTGCGCTCCAGATTTTATTTGATATTTAAGATATTCACCAATAGATTTTGCAAAATGATCAAGAAGTTTATGAAGTAAATCTGGTTCATTAAAAGCCATTGATTTTATTAAAGAATAATTTTTACTGCTTTTACCTTCAACTACATATGCAGCAAGAGTCCAAGGTGCGCCAACAAAACCTAAAACAGTTGCCTCATTATTCACATCTTTTTTTAGTGAAGAAAGAACTTGCCCAACAAAGCTTAAACTCTCGCTTGGATTTAATTCTCTTAAATTTTCTACCTGATTAAGAGTTCTTATTGGGTCCTCAATAATTGGACCTTTACTTTCTATTATTTCAAAATTTATGCCCATCCCTGGAAGAGGTGTGAGAATATCTGAAAAAAGGATCACACCATCCGGTTTGAAAGCATGAAAAGGCTGCATTGAAATCTCATATGATAGTTCTGGATTTTCAGACCTCTCTCTAAAGCTTGGGTAACGCTCCCTTAAATCTCTATAGATTTTCATATATCTTCCTGCTTGCCTCATCATCCATACTGGAGGCCTATTTACTTTTTTACCTAATGCGGCAGAAAGTAGTAGTGGTAAATCTTGACCCATTTTTCAATTCGATATTTTTAAAAAAATTAAAATCCAACTTAAAAATCTTACAATGTAAAGCAGAGCAAAAGCGTTATATGAACATTTATATGAAGCACTAAGTTAAATGAGCCTTCTTATTTTTTTGATTGATGTTTGAAGATACTCACGCTTAATGGGGGCAAAGCAAGTTCTAGAGCATTTTGATAATCATGAATATTGTAATTTATAGTTTCTTTACCCCCCATATTTCCTTTGTTACTGCCCCCGTATCTAGAGCCATCTGAATTAAATATTTCTTTATAGAATCCTTCCACAGGAACACCTACTTTGTATGACCCATGAGTATTAGGTGTAAAGTTAGCAACAACAACAAGCCACTCATTGGTATCGTTTTCTCTTCTCATGAAACTTATAACCGAATTAGATTTGTCATTACAATCAATCCATTGGAATCCATAAGGATCAAAGTCATTTTTCCATAATGCAGGTTCATTTTTATAAAGAACGTTTAGGTCATCAATCAAGTTTCTGATACCTTTATGAGGCTCAAATTCTAGTAACTCCCATTGCAGATCATCCCAAACATTCCATTCTTGTCTTTGCCCAAATTCCATTCCCATAAATATCGTTTTTTTACCAGGGTGGGTCCACATATAAGTTAGTAATGCTCGAGTATTTGCATATTTCTTCCAGTCATCGCCAGGCATTTTATGCAAAAGATGACTTTTCCCATGGACAACCTCATCATGACTAAGTGCAAGCATAAAGTTCTCTGTATAGTTATATGTAATTGAGAAAGTTACACTATTTTGATGGAATTGCCTAAACCAAGGATCTATTTCAAAATAATCAAGCATATCGTGCATCCATCCCATATTCCATTTCAAGTTAAACCCTAACCCTCCCATGTCAGTTGGTTTGGTTACCATTGGCCAAGTTGTTGATTCTTCAGCGATAGAAAGTGCACCTGGGAAATGTTGGAAGAGTACATGATTAGCCTGTTGAAGAAATTTAACGGCTTCTATATTTTCATTCCCACCATTTTCATTGGGTATCCATTCTCCATCTGGACGTAGATAATCTCTGTAAAGCATTGAAGCTACAGCATCTACTCTTATGCCATCAATATGAAACTCTTCAAACCAATAAACGAGGTTGGCTACTAAGAAATTTCTTACTTCGTTTCTGCTGTAATTAAATATTAGGGTTCCCCATTCTTTGTGTTCACCTATGCGTGAATCTCCATGTTCATAAAGATGGCAACCATCAAAAAATGCTAAACCATGCTTATCTTTTGGAAAATGACCAGGCACCCAATCAAGAATTACGCCTATGCCCTCTTCATGACATTTATTTACAAACTCTCTAAATTCATTTGGGGTGCCAAATCTACTTGTTGGTGCATACCAGCCTGTAACTTGGTATCCCCATGAACCATCGAAAGGATGTTCAGATATTGGCATTAGTTCAATATGAGTGAATCCTCTCTCTTTTACGTAAGGGATGAGTTTCTTGGTTAATTCTGGATAAGTTAATAATCTTGTTCCAGGTTTTAAATCGGCTGCAGGCACTGGGTCTCTTGGTTCACCATTGTCCTCCAGATATTTATTATCTGTTGATTCATGGAGCCAACTCCCTAAATGCATTTCATAAACTGAAATTGGCTTGTTAATTTGACTAGAAGAATCTCTGTTTGAAATCCAAGAACTATCATTCCAATTAAAGTTTTTCAACTTTGAAACTATTGAACCATTTTGAGGTCTGATTTCATGAAGGAAACCATATGGATCAGCTTTCTCATAAATATGACCTTGTTGTGTTCTTATTTCGTATTTATATGTGTCGCCCTCTTGCATTGTTGGCATGAATAGTTCCCAAATTCCCCCTAATCTTTTTTGCATTGGATGATGTCTTCCATCCCAAGAATTTATATCTCCAATTATCGAGATTGATTTTGCATTTGGAGCCCAAATGCAAAACATGACTCCTTTTTGATTCTTTTCTTCAATGAGATGTGCTCCCATTTTTTCCCAAATATGATGATGATTACCTTCTGCAAAAAGATGTCTATCAACTTCTCCCATCCACTCTTCTCTATATGACCAAGGGTCATGTTGTGTATGTGTGATCCCTCCTCGTGAAATATTTATTTCGTAATTGTGATTTGGATTTTCAGGCAGGATAGCTTCAAAAAGCCATTTATGGTTTATGCTTTCCGCCTTATAGGTATTGTTTTTAAAATTTATTTTAACTTCGTCGGCTTCAGGCATCCATACCCTAATTACCCATTGTTCTTCATAAAAATGAGGACCTAATATTTTTAATGGATTATCATTGCAACAATTTTCTAGGTTGATAGCTTCTGATTTAATCCAGTCTGCTTGAATTGTCTCGATCATGACTGGTAGATATTAAGGATTAATAATATCAAATGATTAACCAAAAAAATAATTATTTATTAAAAAAAGGGGTCATTTTCATAAATGTTTTATCAAGGCTAAAACTTAGAGTAATAACTCTATGATTTGCTGAAGGAGATCCAATATTTCCCTCCCCAAATCCAGGATTAACTCCAATAGCGGGATAAGCTGCTGCAGATATAGATAAGCGAAGCTTGCTATCTTTAATCAAACAAATATTTGTTGGCTGCATTGTTATTTGATAAATGCATTCTTCACTTATTTTGGAGTTTTTAACCCTTAAGAATCCGGTTGAAAATTGATTCACCTTCTCATTACCTTGTTCAATTAGAGATAAAGCAAGGCAGATATCAAAATTGGGCTGATCACTTTTTACTTGAATTTCTAAAGTGGGAACTCCTCTTAAATATTGATCTTCTTCAAAAGAATTGGTTTGAAAAACACCTACATCCAGGCGTTTATCAATAATACTTCTATTAAACTTTCCTGGATTTGGACCTAAATGACCACCGTCAGATGGAGTAGGTCTCCATGGGTCATTAACAATTGTGAACCATCCTGATCCTTTTGAATTTATGGTCAGACTTCCATCTTCAACCTCTACATTTGCTATGCCATCGCTTTTAAGCCCAAAAATAAATTCAGGGTGAAATTTATTATCTAATTCTTCCCATTTATTTAATGAAATATTCCATATTTTTTTCTCGTCTTTAAAATTCTTAGAATTAAATTTTTCATCTGATTTTAAATGTTTATCAAAAAATTTTAATAAAGATTCTTGTGATCCCTCCCACCAATTTAGATGTGTCGCATTCCCAATAATAATCTCTGGGCTTCCACCAGCTTCTTTAGATTTTTTATAAAGATCAAAGGCACCTTTTAAATGTGGATCCCAAAGTCCTCCAATAATTAACATAGGTTGTTTAATCCATGTTGAAATTGGTTTAAATTCTTCAAATGGGCGAGCATTATTTAAATTTTTAAGCCATTCCAAAACAAAGCTATTAGGATCATATTTTTTTAAAGTATCAATTCCTTCCCTTAAATAACTTTTATTTTCTAAGGCTAATCTTATCTTTTCCCACTCAAGCAATTTATTTTCTCTTTTCATTTTTAGTGCTGCGATTTGAAGTCCCCATGCAATATTGTTATGCCACCAATATGCTCCTCCATCTGAGCACCAATGATCCTTAATATTCATCCCAGTCATTGCTGGAGATAAACAATCGGGCGGCTTTGAATTTAATTCACCAGTTAGTTGAGTAAATCCTTGATATGAAAAACCATATAAGCCAAGTTT